>OJFP01000009.1_pt1 | contig 173380 bp, 159 predicted proteins | sample 1594141 | NCBI WGS metagenome assembly OJFP01 (sample SAMN05416843, study PRJEB24817) | seawater metagenome | isolation source: Sea water | place: Canada:Atlantic | collected 2013-07 | reverse complement strand
GGCTCGGAGATGTGTATAAGAGACAGGGTTATTTCATGGCGCCAATGATGCGCCGCAAGGTAAAGCCGTTAATTGAATTGATGGAGGCATTGCCGACCGTTGTGTTGGGCTTCCTTGCCGGTCTTTGGCTCGCCCCTTTCGTTGAGAATAACCTGCTCGGCATTTTCTCAGTGCTGGTCATTCTCCCGCTAAGCATTTTGCTTATGAGTTTTTTCTGGGTGCAGCTACCAAGCGAGCTTCGGCATCGCATTCCTGATGGCTGGGAAGCGGGCATACTTATCCCCGTGATCGTGGCGTTTACTGCACTGTCATTCGCTATCGCGACACCCCTTGAGGCGCTTTTCTTTGGCGGTGACATGCGTTTCTACCTGACCAATGAGCTGGGCATTAGTTACGATCAACGCAATGCCATGGTGGTCGGTTTTGCGATGGGCTTTGCGGTGATTCCGACAATATTCTCGATCGCCGAAGATGCGATTTTTACAGTGCCAAAGCATCTGACCTACGGCTCGTTAGCCCTCGGCGCCACGCCCTGGCAGAGTCTCTACCGAGTGGTCCTGCCAACGGCTAGCCCAGGCATTTTTAGTGCGTTGATGATTGGCATGGGCCGCGCGGTCGGCGAGACAATGATCGTGTTGATGGCTACGGGTAATACGCCCATTATGGATATCAATATCTTCGAGGGCATGCGCACGCTTGCAGCGAATATCGCCGTCGAGATTCCCGAGTCTGAAGTAGACAGCACCCACTATCGCATCCTGTTCTTGGCAGCTTTGGTGCTGTTTATGTTTACCTTTATGTTTAATACAGTCGCTGAAGTTATCCGCCAGCGCCTACGCGACAAGTACAGCACTATATGAAAATTAGCGCGTCAAAATGGTTTAGTTCAGGGACTCCCTTCGTTTGGCTAAATGCCGGTGCGGTGGCGATCAGTATTCTCATGGTGGTTGGGTTGCTTGGTCTTCTGACCGTGCGCGGCATGGCGCATTTCTGGCCTACCGACGTGATGCAGGCGAACTATGCGCCCCCCGTTGCCTTTGGCTCTGTTATGTCGACAGAGGTGCTTGGCGAAAAGGTAGAGACCGAAAGCGTGTCGAGCATTCAGATCGCGTCGTCGGGCATTCCGGTCGATGAATCGATTCCGACTTACGAACGAGAGCTCGTCAAGCTCGGCAACAGAGACGTAACCGGGGCCGATTTCGCCTGGTTATTAAGCCGCTATATCAGCGATATCCGCTATCCAGCTAATGTGGTTGTGCTTGAGCGCCGCGAATGGGGAAATTTCTATGGTTTCCTCTCAGGCGTCAAAGAGTCTGACGAGCGTGTTGTAGAAGGCGCAGGGGATGATGCTGCGCTGTGGGACGAATTCGAACAGCGGCTTAGCCGCGCTCTTGCGATTCATGACGAAATTTACCGAATCGAAAAGCAAGAGATCGGTGAGGTTAACTATGCGCTCGAACGCCTCAGGTTGAACCAGAGGGGATTAGAGTTAGACGGTGCATTTGATGCCGAAACCAAAGCCGAGTTCGCCGCGCAGCGCGAAGAATTGGGCGCAGAGTACGCGCTCTTGCAGCAAGACTTGGTGGTGTTGAATCAGACTATCGAGCGTGATTCGGCGCAGTTTCTCGCAGCGAATGGCGCAGAGGTTGAGGTGGAGTTTGCCGACATAGTGCGCGCCTACAGGCCTAACCAAATGGGTTTCGCCGAAAAGCTGCTAACCTATTTTGCTAAGCTAGGTGAGTTTCTTACCGATGAACCGCGCGAGGCGAATACCGAAGGCGGCATTTCCCCCGCTATTTTCGGCACGGTGATGATGGTGCTTTTGATGTCGGTGTTCGTGACCCCCTTTGGCGTCGTCGCGGCTGTTTATTTACGCGAATACGCTCGGCAAGGGTTTGTCACCCAAGCAATACGCATCGCGGTGAATAATCTTGCCGGTGTCCCATCGATTGTCTACGGTGTTTTTGGCTTAGGATTCTTCATCTACATTATCGGTGCCGAGGTAGACCAGCTTTTTTATCCTGAGGCATTGCCCGCGCCTACCTTCGGTACGCCCGGATTGCTTTGGGCGTCACTCACACTAGCGCTGCTCACCGTGCCTGTTGTGATTGTCGCCACCGAAGAGGGGCTTGCGCGCATTCCGCGCAGTGTGCGTGAGGGCAGTCTCGCGCTTGGCGCAACAAAGTTTGAGACACTATGGCGTGTCGTGTTGCCTATGGCGAGCCCCGCGATGATGACCGGCCTTATCCTCGCCGTAGCACGGGCAGCCGGTGAGGTTGCTCCCCTCATGCTCGTAGGGGTGGTTAAACTTGCACCGTCGCTGCCGCTTGATGGCAATTACCCCTACCTTCATCTCGATCAAAAATTCATGCACCTCGGCTTCCATATCTATGATGTCGGATTCCAGAGTCCTAATATCGAAGCAGCGCGGCCGCTGGTCTTTGCCACGGCCTTACTGCTGGTTATCGTCATTGCAGGACTGAATTTAAGTGCGGTGGCACTGCGTAATCGACTGCGCGAAAAGTTTAAGTCTCTCGAAGTATAGAGTCATGCGGCGGCACTGCTGCCTCGACAACACGTGGCCATAGGCCAACGCTTAATCGTTAAAAAGAGAACAGATTCATGAGAAAAGTAGATGTTAGTTCAGTGCTCGGTGCTAGCGCGGAAAACCCCGAAGGCTTGGAGAGCTGCATCGATGTTTCGGGACTGAACCTTTACTATGCGAAAGACAAGCGTGCTCTTAATGGCATCGACTTGAAAATTCCGAAGCAGCGAGTGACTGCGTTTATTGGCCCCAGCGGTTGCGGTAAATCTAGCCTGCTGCGCTGCCTGAACAGAATGAACGATCTTGTCGACGACTGTGTTATCGATGGGTTAATTGAGATCGACGGTGAAGACATCTACTCAAAGCATGTTGATGTTGCTGACCTGCGCAGACGAGTCGGCATGGTGTTCCAAAAACCGAATCCCTTTCCGAAATCTATTTATGAAAATGTCGCTTACGGTCTGCGCATCCAGGGAATCAACTCTAAGCGCGTGTTAGACGAAGTCGTCGAAAAGTCGCTGAGAGCAGCAGCACTGTGGGACGAGGTAAAAGATCGTCTTCACGACAGCGCGCTCGGGATGTCGGGTGGTCAGCAACAGCGTTTAGTTATCGCTCGCACGATCGCCGTCGAGCCAGATGTGCTGCTGCTCGATGAACCGGCCTCCGCGCTAGACCCTATTTCTACTTTGAAGATCGAAGAGTTAATCCATGAGCTCAAACGCGATTATACGATCGTGATTGTGACGCATAACATGCAGCAAGCTGCGCGCGTTTCTGATTTCACCGCATTTATGTATATGGGTGATATGGTTGAGTTTGACGCGACCGATAATATCTTCACAAATCCTGCGAAAAAGCAGACCGAAGATTATATCACTGGGCGTTACGGTTAACTTTTTTTTCGCGCTTTCAGAGAAGGCGCATTATGTTTAACGGGATACTTTTGGACTCTAAGGACGCAGAATGAATTCGAATATTGAAAGCCACGGCCACCATATCTCTAAGCAGTTTAATCTCGAACTCGAAGAAATTAAAAACAATATGCTCGAGATGGGCGGGGTTATTGAACGTCAGATCGCCGATGCAATGAAATCGCTCCTTGACGGCGATACGGGTCTGGCGGCTCAAGTCCTGACAGTCGAAGATCGCATCGATTCGATGGAGGTGAGTATTGATGAGGAATGCAGCCTGATTCTAGCCCGCCGCCATCCGGCAGCGAGCGACTTGCGGCTTGTGCTCGCGATTATTAAGACTGTGCGAGACCTTGAGAGAGTCGGAGACGAGTCCGCTAAAATCGCGAGCATGGCGATAAAGCTTAGTGAAGAGGGCGAGATCTCCCAAGGACTCGTCGAGTTCCGTCACTTGGCGGATAGCGTGACGCGGATGGTAAGTGGCTCCCTCGATGCGTTTGCTCGTTATGATGCCGATGCAGCTCTCGAGGTTGTTCGCGACGACGTTGCGGTAGATAAAATCTACGCAAGCGTCATGCGCTCACTGATCACTTACATGATGGAAGACCCGCGCAGTATTAGCCGAGTCCTCAATATGTTGTGGGCGCTGCGTGCGCTTGAGCGTATCGGCGATCATGCTAAAAATGTCGCTGAGCATGTGATTTATTTGGTGAAGGGAATGGATGTCCGTCACGAAAAGCTAGCCGATGTCGAAGAGCAGCTAGAAGACTAGTCCAGCACTCTTTCTCTTGGAATATGGCAGCCGAATACGCTGCCTTTTCGTGGGGTGCTCTTCACCTCTAACTCCGAGTCGTGCCTTGCCAGAATGTGTTTCACGATGGCGAGGCCAAGCCCTGTTCCACCTGACTCTGCTGACCGGCTGGGGTCGACTCTGTAGAAACGTTCGGTGAGGCGTGGAATATGATGCGACTCGATGCCTAGACCGTTATCCTCCACTTCAATTTTTACCCTTGTCGAATCGAGTGCGGCACGTAACTCAATCATGCCGCCTGCCGGCGTGTATTTTGCGGCATTGATAACGAGGTTAGACAGAGCGCTATAAAGCTCTGAGCGTTGCCCGAGTAGAATAATCTCATTCGGGCAATTGATCGAAAAGTTGTGCTGCTTCTCGGCCATGATTTCTTGGGTATGTCCCTTTATTTCTTGTGCAAGTTCTTCTAGATCAATCTTTTCTTGGGCTCTTGGTGCTGCGCGGGTCTCAATCGAGCTAAGAACAAGCAAATCTCGCACGATATTCTCCATCCGCTGCGACTGTGACCGCATTTGTTCGATTGGTTTATGCCAGCGCGAATCGAAGGAATCTAAATTGTCGGCGATCGTCTCGAGATAGCCTTTAATTACTGTGATGGGCGTTCCTAACTCGTGGGAAACATTGCCAACAAAGTCGCGGCGCATAGATTCAAGTCGATGAAGCTGGGTGACGTCTCTCACGAGCATCAACTTTTCATGCTCCCCAAAGAGGGTGATTTGAAATTCGAGCGTGCGACCACTGACGCCAGGCGCTTCGATACGAAGTGTTTGGCTGTATTTCTCCTTATGAAAATAGTCGGCAAAACGGGGGTCGCGAATAAGATTTGTGACCGCTTGATTGCGGTCGTTAGGATAGCGAATGCCAAGCAGATCTTCGGTTGCTCGGTTCCACCAATCCAAAGTTCCTTGCTTGTTAATCATCACGACGGCCATCTCTAGCGCCGCGGAGGACTCCTGCGCTTTGTCGAGAATGTTTTTTAGGTAGTCGCTGGCGAGTCTTTCTTGTTTCTGTAGACGATAGATGCTGTCGAAGATTGATCCCCAGGTTCCCGTACTTTCTGGCGGCTGGGTGTCGCTTTTGTGAGAGTCTTTGGCTACCCACTGGGTAAGGCGTCGCAGTTGGAGGAGGTTGTATCCGCTGTAACCCGCGAGAGCGATGAGGAGGACAAAAGAAATCTCCCCGACAAGCAGGCCAAAAACTAAGGCTGCTGCAAGAATGAGAAGGAAACGCCGGAGCTCGTTGCGCCAAGTGTTCATAAGACTTGTCCAGAATGAGCTGTGTATCGAGGGCAGTTAGGGCAGAGACGGTTAGACATAATCATTACAAGCGCAGAATCAGCGCCCAACCTTGCCATAATTAGCGAGTATTGTCATGAGAATAGACGAATCGAGTCGATTGTCTGAAATGAATGTTGTGTCTGCTCGGTCGTCTATAGCGTGGGATTTTTTACGAGCAGCGGTACGATATTCGTCTCGTTCAGATTATAGGGCTCCGAAAAGTTTAAGGCCAACGCTCTAGGCGAATAGAGCAGTAATATTAGGAATAAAATCGATGAAAAAATCACTAGCCTCAATGGCAATAGCAATCTCGTGTCTTGGCGTGACTGGCGTTCGAGCCGATGCAGGACAATTCTACCTTGCGCCGGGCTTGCAGGGCATGAACTATGATGACGAAGTAGGGTTTGACAATGATTTTGGCTACGTTATCGGCATAGGCTACGACTTTACATCCAAGCTGAGTGCGGAGCTCAGTGTGGTGGATCTCAACCCGGAAACCAAAGCTGCGCGTGAATTAGATCAAGACTTATGGAAAGTCGACGTCTTCTATGGACTCGATTTCGATCTAGGTAATTTCAAACCCTTTGTCGTGAGCGGCTTGGGCAATAGTAATATCGACGGTGACAACGACTCGATCTGGGACATTGGTGCAGGCCTAAGGTTGCCCCTAAACGAGCGTTGGACGTGGCGGACGTCTATCCGGAATTACTATGCGCTGGGGCGTGATTTTGAAGATCAAGATTTCGGCATCGATACCACGCTTGTGTATCGCTTTGGGGGAGCCGCAAAGAAAACTGCGCTAGTCAAAGAGGTGCCGCAGGCGAGGGAACCGAATGAGCCAGACCCCTCCACGCAGATTGCCGACGCCGATAGAGATGGAGTGCCGGATGCTCAGGATCTCTGCGCCGACACACCCCTAAGCTATGCGGTTGCTAAAGACGGCTGTCCGATAGCGATAGAGGAGGTGGCTCGCATCGAACTATTGGTTAACTTCGACTTCGATCGTGCCGAGGTAAAAGAGCAATACTTGCCCGAGATAGAGAGCGTGGCGTGGTTTATGGAGCAGTATCCTGACAGAGTAGTTGAGCTAGAAGGGCACACGGATAGCTGAGGAACTGGTATTTATAATGTGGGTCTTTCGCAGCGTAGGGCAGAGTCCGTCATGGCAGAATTAGTGGGTAGATACGGCATCGCGGCGAGTAGAGTTTCCACCCGAGGGTTTGGCGAGTCCCAGCCTGTCGCGAGTAATGACTCCGCTCAGGGGCGCGCCGATAATAGGCGGGTAATAACTGTCGTGATTAAGACGCTGCAGCGTTATCAGACAAGGTTATTGCCCTGAATTAAGGTAAGAGGATTCGACTGCCAGGCGAGGGGGAGATAGAATGTTGCTTCCTTTCTGCAACAGTAGAATTTTGTGTCTTACCGCAGCCCCTCACAAGCTGATATTTTAGGCTCAGAGTCGTCTCCACTCCTCGAGTGGTTCGATCGCGGTGGGCTGTCTATAACCGAGAAGGCTGAGTGGCCGGTCGCGGGTGAGGCTGTCACCGCTATGCCCGCGAACGCCCGAGATTGGCTGTTCGATTCTGGGTCGCTTACCGCAAGACTTAAAACCTTAAGCGAGGGCAAATTCGCAGTCGAGGTCGTCGACGAATCGTGGCTCGTTTTTCCTGAGTTACGGTTCAGGTCGCGCTTTGGTCCCGTAGCACCAGAGCATCGTTTTTGGTCTCGCCGCGTTGTTTTGCTCGGTAACGGAGTGCCTTGGGTTTTCGCAAATACCCTTATACCTTCGCATTCTTTAGAGGGTGATTTAGAACATATCATTCGATTAGGCACGAGACCGTTAGGTGAATATCTCTTCAGTCAGCCGGAGCTTTCGCGTTCTGAAATAGAGGTAAAAGAGATTGCCGAACAGAGCTGGGGGAGACGCAGCTGGTTTTTTCTTAACGCTAAGCCTGTCCTTGTTGCCGAGTACTTTCTGCCAGCGCTCCTGCGCCAAATCCCACCCAAGGCGTAGGGTTTTTCTTTTGCCGCCTCCAAGTTGTCAACCATAAGTTACCGTTCGCTGATTCACATTATCGAGATTTTCTTTAGCATAAATCTCTCATTGTTCGAGATAGCTCCTATACTCATCCAGGCAAGAGTGTGTTCTAGGACTAATCGATAATTCAGTGGAGCTGCACGTGAACTACAGTGATAGTGGTGATGGGAAAGAGGGCAGCGGTCCAAAAACCAAAGGCGTTCCGGCGCGAGAGAATTGCTCTGCCAGCTCCCGGGGAGCGACTTTTGCAAGCGATTCGCTAACGGTCTACCTAAACGATATCCGAAAACCTGAGTTACTGAGTGCAGAAGAGGAGTGCAATAGCGCTCGTCGCGCCTTGTTAGGAGATGATGCAGAAAGGCGAAAACTGATAGAAAGTAATTTAAGGCTTGTCGTAAATATTGCCAAGCGCTATATGCACAGGGGAATGGCTCTTGCCGATCTTGTCGAAGAAGGGAATCTTGGCTTAATTCATTCGGTAGGTAAATTCGATCCGGAGCTAGGTTACCGTTTCTCGACTTACAGCACTTGGTGGATTCGTCAAACTATTGAGCGAGGGTTGATGAATCACGCGAGGACTGTGCGGTTGCCCGTTCATGTCGTCACAGAAATGCGCGCCATGATGAGAATAGATCGAGAGAATTTTACCGATACGGACCTACCAATAACCAGCACTGACCTTGCGCAGATAACACAAAAAACCCGCGCCGATATAGAGCGGCTCAAGCTGCTAAACGAGCCGACCTTTTCGGCGGATGCGCCGCTTACCGAGGGTGCAGCCGATTTTTTCGTCGATAGTCTGCGCGGAAGTAGGGATAGGGAGCCCGATCGTGTGGTTCAACTCGAGGCAAGAAACGAAGCATTGGTTCGTTGGCTGCAATGCCTTACGCCGCGGCAATACGAAATAATTGTGCGCCGATTTGGGTTAGACGGCCATGATGAAGAAACCCTCGACAAAATTGGTGAAGATGTTGGTGTGACTCGAGAGCGGGTGAGGCAGATACAGATTGAAAGTCTGCGCCTGCTTCGCGAGATTATTTTGGCTGAGGGATTGCTCGCAGAACATCTCGATTAGCGGCGCTGCTTGAAGCGTTACTACGGCTGCTCTATCCTGCAGCGCTCTAGGTGAAAGGTTTTGCTTCGCCGGCGCAATGGGTAGGAGAGAAATGAATGCTGAATAGTGACAGCGAAGGGTCGTTGAAGGGTAAGGTTGTTATCGATTTGACGCGAGTGTTGGGCGGTCCTTACTGTACGCAGATTCTTGGGGATCATGGGGCGGAGGTGATAAAGATCGAGCCTCCGCGCGGAGATGAAACTCGAGACTGGGGCCCTCCGTTTCACGAAGAGGATGCGCCTTACTATTTAGCCGTGAATCGCAATAAACGCGCGATGGCGTTAGACCTTTCGTGTAGCGAAGGTCAGGCAGTTCTGCTGCGCCTTTTAGAGTACGCCGACATCTTAGTCGAAAACTATAAGCCGGGGACAATGGAAGGCTGGGGTCTTGGATTTGAAGAGGTGCTTCGCGCGCGCTTTCCTAAGCTCATCCATTGCCGGGTAAGTGGTTTCGGCGCGGATGGCCCCTGGGGCGGCTTCCCAGGCTACGATGCGATTGTTCAGGCGATGGCAGGATGGTTTAGTGTCAATGGCGAGCGCGGGAGTGCGCCGGTGCGCTTGGGGCTTGCCATGGTAGATATGGGCACGGGCCTCTACTGCACTGTTGCTATTCTTCTGGCGTTAGCCGAGCGAGAAAAATCGGGATTGGGTCAATACTTGGATATGACGCTTTACGACTGCGCGGTGTCTTTCATGCATCCGCACATACCCAATTACCTATACTCTGGAGAAATTCCAGGCCCGACAGGCAATGCGCATCCCAATATCAGTCCCTACGATACTTTTCGGACAAAGACAGTCGACATATTTATTGGCGCAGGTAATAACCGAGCGTTCGCGAAACTCTGCGCGGAGGTGGCGCGGCAAGACCTTCTGGCTGATCCTCGATTTGCAAACAACAGCGACAGAGTCAAAAATCGTGATGTGCTAAAGGTCGAGCTCGAGACTGCCTTAATGCGTATCGACGGTGCGGAGCTCGCTGATACGCTGGCGCGCGCCGGACTCGCCTCCGGGCCGATTCACAATACTGCGCAAGTTGTAGCGCATCCTCATACTCAGCACAGGCAAATGATTGTCGAGAAAGAGTGGTATAAGGCGTTGGGGTCTCCAATTAAGCTTAGCCGGACGCCAGCCTCCCTTCGTTCTCTGCCACCTAAATTCGGCGAGCATAGCCGCGAGGTGTTGACGGAATTCGGATTCGAAGACCACGAAGTCGATGCGCTTTTAGCAAGCGGTGTGGTGCCAACAGTTCGGCACACTTAGTACCGAAGCTTGTGTAGAGCTTGATTAGTTAGGGTAATAAATGAGTCTGACGAGTCGCGCGCTCGCAGTCTTGCCTATGGTGTGTTACTTTGGTATAACACTAAATCAAACAATCTCCTGAGAAAGGAATTCGAGTGTTAGTCAAATGGAAGCAAGGCGAGCCGATCTACCTTCAGCTTAGGGATCGGCTTCGTGACCTCATTTTGCAGGGCGTTTACCAGGAGGGTGAGGCGGTTCCCTCGGTGCGCCAGCTGTCGGCCGATCTTCGAATTAACCCTATTACTGTCTCTAAATCCTTGCAGCTATTGGTTGATGGGGGCTGGATAGAAAAGCGTCGGGGGCTAGGAATGTTTGTCTGCGTCAATGCACGCGCGGCGCTGGCTTCGAGCCAGCGGCAGTATTTTCTAGAGCACGAGTGGCCGGATATTTTGACACGACTAACACTACTTGGCTTGCGCGTGAGCGACCTGCCAGACCAGCTGCCGGATTAGCAGCGAGAGAGTTAAAAAGGGAAACTAATTATGGAAAACACGCGACAAGAGAGCGCTACGCTCGATGCTAAATGGCGGCCCGAAAGCGCGATTAAGGCAAGGAATCTGTGTAAGTCATACGGCAGCTTTAGGGCACTTGATGGCATCGATCTCGACATCCCTCGAGGCGCCATTTGTGGGTTAATAGGGCCTAACGGCGCGGGCAAAACAACTGCGCTCAAGTCGTTGGTCGGTCTCTGCGATTCCGACGGTGAGCTCAGCGTTATAGGGCATGATCCGCGGGTCGCAAGAGCATCTCTGATGCAAGATGCCTGTTTTATAGCCGATGTGGGCGTGTTGCCCAAAAGCCTCCGCTGTATTGAAGTGCTTGCCTATGCCGACGATGTTCATCCTAAATTCAATAGAGCAAAAGCGCTGCGATTTCTCGCCACAACAGATATAGACCTCAAAAAGCGCGTCAAGACATTGTCCAAGGGAATGGTCACTCAGCTACACCTAGCACTTGTTATGGCGATCGATGTCGAGCTACTTATTCTTGATGAGCCCACGCTGGGGCTCGATATTATCTACCGGCAAGAGTTTTATGACCGTCTGCTCACTCAGTTTTACGATGGCAGCCAAACGATCGTTATCAGCACACACCAAGTAGAAGAAATCGAATCATTGCTGTCGCATTTAATCTTTATCTCTCACGGGAAAATAGTGTTTAGTACTGAAATGGAAGCGTTGCAACAACGTTTCGTCGAGGTGACTGTAGCTGCAGAGAGCTATGCCGCAGCAGACGCCTTAAACCCTATTTATACGCGCGCAACGCTGGGAGGGAAGGAGTATTTATTCGAGCTTGAGGCAGGCGAACGAGGGCTTGGTGGTCGGAGTCGATTTGAGCGTCTGGGGCGGATCAGCACGCCGAGCGTTGCCGACGTCTTTGTTGCGAAGCTGGGAGCCTCTCATGGATAGTTTAGCCGTAGGGACAAGAACGATTAGGCGTTGGCGAGGACTGCTGTTACGCGAAATTCGAGAGAACCGAAGTCTATTGCTCTACGCACCCTGCCTACTCGTTTTGGTTGCTATTCTCCTCGGTATGCGCCTCTTTACGCTGTTGCCCCTAGAGCGGCAAAAAGCGGGATTGGAGCTGCTTTTCAATCGATTTGAAGGTCTCAATGCCTCAGACGTTGCTCCTCTACTTACCTCAGCGGGCGCGCTGAACTTGCTTTTTATCATTGGCATCGCGACGAGTTATCTTGCTTCGAGTCTTTATGCGGACCGGAAAGAGCAAAGCTATTTTTTTTGGCAGTCTATGCCGATCTCCGATCGCAGCACCATACTTTCGAAGGTGGTGACTGCCGTAGTGATGATCCCAGGAATCTATCTGGGCGTGCTGACCGCCGGCAGCCTGATGCTGATCATTGGCGTCGCAGGGTATAGTTTTTCCCTCGGCGTTGAGCTCAACGGGCTACAGGAGTTGTTTGCGGCGATGCTTGTAGCCCTCGGCTTTGTTGGCCTCTCGGCACTCGTCGCGATGCTCTGGTTGCTACCGGCGGTTGGATGGGTCCTCTTATTTTCGGCCTACGCCTCACGCGTACCACTGCTATGGGCTATCGGCGTGCTTGTTGCTTTGAGCCTTCTCGAGGAGATCGTCTTAGGTAGTAATGCGATTGATACGTGGATCGCGAGCCGGTCCAGTCCGTGGCAATATTTGGTTTTTAGCTTCAAGGATATGGCGGCGCGTCTGTTCAGTTACGACATGCTCTTTGGTGCTGCGCTCGGTGCGATGCTTATTACCGGTGCGACGCTGATGCGCCGGTTTGCTGATTGATCGAGGCGAGTGAAATGAAGAGCGAGCACGACACAGGAGAGGACATGGACAGAATAGAGCGAGAAACCAGTCAATCGATTAAGTTGCAGCGTGTGCTGCGCAGGACGCTTTTACGCAACAAGCACTCACTATTCTTTGCAACGATTGCGTTGGTACTCTGCGTCGTAGCAGTGGAGGGGAAGCTGACTGATCGACAGGGGAGAGGTGCTCAATTTGAGAACCCCTTCTTCGACTTGGAAATTGCCCCGGACATTAGATCAAGCCTTCGTTAACACAGTCGAGCAGGCGCTCTATTAAGGCGCGATCAACAAAGCTCTGTCAAAGCGCGGGCGCGGCGTTGGTAAGGGTTAGGCAAGACGTTAGCGTTGACCTTCGACGGTGCCTCCGAATTGGTTGTTAGCCAAGTTTAGGTGAAGTAGACTCTAGGGTAACCCCTCGCCGCTGCGCGCCACTTGCGCGGTGAAGGCTCGACACACTGCACCTCCGTTAGTCTCTCCTGTAGCGACGGTAGTCTCCTTGCCCAAGCAGACCGCTTGGCTAGGTAAGTAACCGTCGGCCACGCGATAAATTCTTGCTAAGCATTCGTCGAATAAGGCGATCTATAGGAGCCGCTATGACGCACAATACTCAAGTCCTACTCGCGAAACGCCCCCACGGTGAACCAACCGACGATTGCTTTAAATACGTGACTGTCGAGACACCGGCGCTTGAAGATAATCAGGTGCTTATCAAAGTAGTCTGGCTCTCACTCGATCCCTATATGCGCGGCCGCATGAATGACATGAAGTCATACGTGGCGTCACTCGAAGTCGGCGATGTAATGACAGGCGAGTCGACTGGTATCGTGGTTGAGTCTAAATCGGATAAATACAAGGTGGGCGACAGAGTCGCTGCGCACATGGGCTGGCAAACGTATATCGTTGCCGACGCCGATGACCCTCGGCTCATGCCTATTGATCTCGCCAATGGCACGCTCTCGGCGCATATCGGTGTGGTAGGGATGCCCGGTCGCACTGCGTATTTCGGCCTAACCGAGGTTGGTAAGCCAGTTGCAGGAGAGACTTTAGTCGTTGCCGCCGCATCGGGTGCCGTAGGCTCTGTTGTTGGTCAGATTGCCAAGCTCAGGGGTTTGCGCGCAGTCGGCATCGCCGGAGGCCCAGACAAATGCCGCTACGTGAAAGAGGAGCTTGGCTTCGACGATTGCATTGATTACAAAGCGGGTAACCTTGCTGAAGAACTTGCCCGCGCTTGCCCAGACGGCATCGACATCTATTTCGAGAACGTGGGCGGTGATGTTACCCGCGCCGTAGCGCCACTCCTTAACCCCGGAGCGCGCGTACCAATCTGCGGTTACGTCTCGAATTACAACGACGAAGACATGGCAAGCGCCATCACCCCATTCCATATTCTCAAAGAGCTCGACAACGTTCCCGAGCACCGTTTCTTCGTGGTCACAGAATGGCATGCCCAGTGGGTCGAGGCGACCAAACAGTTAGGCGCATGGATCAAAGAAGGAAAAATCAAATACCGAGAGTCTATCGGTGAAGGCATCGAGAATGCTCCTGAGTTGTTCCGCGGCATGCTGAAAGGACGTAACTTCGGCAAGCAACTTGTGCGCGTCGCCGATGAAACTGTAGGTTAGATTGATGGATTCGAAGTCAGAGAACTTTTCGTTAGACCGTATGTTCGGTCTTCAGGGTAAGGCGGCGCTTGTGACCGGAGGCAGTAGCGGTCTCGGGCTGCACATGGCCAAAGGTCTTTTGCAGAACGGCGCCAAGGTGATGATCGCATCGCGTAGCGAAGATAAGTGCACCCAAGCCCTCGAAGAGCTTGCTCCTTTCGGGGAGGTTGCCGCAGTGGCGGCTGATGTCACTAAACAAGAGGCAAGGGTTAAGCTCGTGGCGGAGGTTGAGGCGCATTTTGGCGCGCTCGATATCCTCGTGAATAACGCCGGCGCCAACTGGGGAGCGCCGCTCGCAGACTATCCCGACGCAGGCTTCGCTAAGGTTATGGACACGAACCTCAATGCAGTTTTCGCGCTAACACGGGATTTAGTCCCCGCGCTTGCCCGAGCCGCGTCTGCTGATTCGCCCTCACGTATCATTAATATAGGCTCGATGGACGGCATTCATGTCCCCATTGTGCAGCGCGTGCCCACGTTCGCCTATTCAGCGAGTAAGGCTGCTTTGCATCATCTTACTAAAGCGTTTGCCGTCGAACTTGGCGCTCAGCATATTACTGCCAATGCGATAGCGCCGGGTTTTTTCGAATCAAAGATGACAGATCATGTTTTCGAGCACTACCTTGCAGATATCGAAGGCGATTGCCCACTGCATCGAGTTGGGCGCCCAGAGGAGATCGTTGGCATCTTGATTTACCTCGCGTCGCGTGCGGGCTCCTATACCAATGGCACTGTCATCCCAGTTGATGGCGGCACAAGTATTTCGAAGGGTAAGCGTGAGTGGACCCTCTAGCGTGAGTCGTGTGCTAAGCGAAACCGAGTTAACATTGAATCAAGAGAGAGCAGGAGAGAAGGGTATGAGTTTGTTTAGTCTGGAAGGTAAGGTGGCCCTTATTACTGGCTCCACAAAAGGCATCGGTAAGGCGATAGCACAGCGGATGGCAGAGCAGGGTGCGACGGTTGTGATCTCTAGTCGCAATCAGGAGACGTGCGACGAAGTCGCCGCTGAAATTACAGCGCGAGGGGATAAGGCGATAGGTGTTGCCTGCAACATTAATCACAAGGATCAGCTTCAGCAATTGGTTGAGAAGACAACGGCTGCGCTCGGAAAAATCGACGTGCTTGTTTGTAATGCCGCGTTGAACCCCTTTTTTGGCAAGTCGCAAGACATCCCTGATGAGGCATTCGACAAGATTATGCAGGCGAACATCGGCAGCGTTCATCGCCTGTGCCAGTTAGTGATACCCGGCATTGCCGAATCTGGAGGCGGCGCGGTTGTCATCATTTCGTCTATTGGCGGCCTCAAAGGAACCGATGCACTGGGTGCCTACGCAATATCGAAAGCAGCAGACATGCAGATCGCGCGTAATTTGGCGGTCGAATGGGGGCCTAAAAACGTGCGCGTAAATTGCATCGCGCCGGGTCTTGTCCGCACAGATTTCGCAAAAGCGCTGTGGGAGAACCCAGATATTTACGCGGCAACGGTTAAGAACTATCCGCTGCGCCGAATTGGCGAGCCCGACGAAATCGCCGGCGCGGCAGTGTTTCTCGCGTCACAAGCGGGGAGCTTTACTACGGGCCAGACGCTCGTTATCGACGGCGGCGGCACGATTGCGAGCTGATCACGAATTTCATATTAATTTCAAAAGTACTTAGTAAAGGGTAAATGCCATGATGAATTTAGGACTATCAGATGAGCTCGCCGTCATTCGTGAGAAAATTCGCACGTTTGTAGAAGAGAAAGTAGAGCCGGTAGAGCAGGATTACCACGACGAGGTAAGCGTTGGTGATCGCTGGTCGCATACGCCGCGTCAAGATGAAATCCTCGAAAGCCTTAAAGCAGAGGCCCGCAAGCTCGGCCTATGGAATTTCTTCCTGCCGAAAAGCCAAGGCGGCGCGGGCATCTCAAACCTTGAATATGCACATCTGGCTGAAATCATGGGACGTAGTCGTCTCGCTTCCGAGGCAATGAACTGCAGCGCACCAGACACGGGTAATATGGAAGTGCTCGAGCGTTACGGCTCCGAAGAGCAGAAGCAGCAGTGGCTCTTGCCTTTGCTAGCCGGTGAAATCCGCTCGGCGTTTGCTATGACCGAGCCTGGTGTTGCCTCGTCAGATGCAACTAATATCGCCACCAGCGCGGTGCTCGACGGCGATGAGTGGGTGATCAACGGTGAGAAGTTTTATATCTCAGGCGCGGGTGATGCGCGCTGCAAGATTATGATCACAATGGTCGTGACTGACCCCGATGCACCTAAGCATAACCGCCAGTCGCAGATTCTCGTACCAATGGATGCCGAAGGCGTCGAAGTTGTACGCCCTATGCACGTTTTCGGCAAAGACGATGCGCCACACGGACACATGCATATTAAATTTCACAATGTACGCGTGCCTGAGAGCAATATTATTCTTGGCCGCGGCCGAGGTTTTGAGATTTCGCAGGGCCGCTTGGGCCCAGGCCGTATCCACCATTGCATGCGCTCAATTGGCGCGGCGGAAAAGGCGCTCGAACTTATGTGCGAGCGCGCAGTCAGCCGTGAGGCGTTTGGTAAGCCTCTCGCTGAACTCGGCGGTAACTATGATGTGATTGCCGATAGCCGTATCGAAATCGAAATGTGTAGGCTTCTTACTTTTAAGGCGGCTTATCTCATGGATACTATCGGCAATAAAGCCGCGCGTGATGCTATTTCGCAGATCAAAGTGGCGGTGCCGAATATGGCGCTTCGTGTTATCGACAGAGCTATCCAGATGCATGGAGCGGCGGGTATATCGCAAGATTTCCCTCTCGCATCCCTGTGGACGAGCCAGCGTACGCTGCGCCTAGCCGACGGACCTGATGAGGTGCATCGCCGTGTTATTGCACGTAAAGAGCTTGCGAACTACAGCTAGTCTCTGACCCACCCGCTCGGCTGTTTATAGGCTGCAGCCGCTGACAAGCGACAAGATAACGGAGGCTCAGGCCTCCGTTTTTTTATTCAGAGTAAAGGTTATCAGCTAAGACAACGTGGATGAATGCCATCCAAGTCACGTAATGTGTCGCCATGGCGAAAGGCAGCCTAGCTCGTCTCGTCCGTTTACGCTGCGACATTATGCCGCGGAAATTTTTTGAGTTGGCCTAGGGTTCGGCGCTGACACCTGACATACTAACTATAGTTGTAAACCTGCACGCTCAATTAACCAGCGGAGTATCGTATGATCGTCACTGTGACAAGGCCTTTGGCATCGCTTTCTTTTTTAAAAATCTCACTTCGGGCATTCGCGTTTATCGCTTGCGTGTCGCTAAGTATGACTGCGAGCGCGCATAATGTGTTGAAGTCGTCCACTCCCGCCGATGGTTCGACGCTTGACCGCTCGCCCAGCGAGCTCGCGCTCGACTTCAATGGTCAGGTGAGATTAGTAAAGCTGTCCTTAAAACGCAGCGACGAGAGTATCGATGTGGGTTTTAAGCCTGATCTTACCGCAGCGACCTCTTTCATCGTCCCGATGCCTGAGCTTGCGTCTGGGGCTTATTCCCTCGAATTTTCAGTAATAGGCGAAGATGGCCATACCGTCGCAGGGCACTTTAATTTTGGCATAGGAATGCCTGCTGCTCATACGGAGAGCGGGCACTAGCCCGCTTTAGGCAAACACCCCATCGATGAGACACTCGTGACTTTGCTTCTGTCTATTCCTAGTATGTGGGCGCTTGCATTCGTCCTCGCAAAGATCGGCATTTTCGCCGGAGTGATCGCGGGAGCGGGCGGTGTTTTGGCGCTGGGCGGCTACCACAATGGCTCCCGCGCGGCGCACACCCGCCTGCTTTCCTACAGTTTATTAGGCGCTTTCATTGGATTTCATTCGAGCCTCGCGCCGGTCTTGATTCAAGCAGGGCAGATAAACGACGCGGGTGTGATGGGCATGTTCGATAGTGACCTGGTTCTGCTGCTGCGTGGCACTCCTGTGTGGGAGTCAGCTGCCTTTCGTGGCGCAGGCTTTGCGCTCTCGGCGCTGTTAACCCTTTCATTGCTGCGAACACTGCGGGCGCAAAGAAAGCCGCCCGACTCAGTCTTTTATCGGCTCGCTTTTATCGGGCAAGCACTCGCGCTCGGCCTCGTCGCCTACGGCTTTACGATGTCTGGCCATGTCTCTGTGCTCGACGCGTGGTTACGGGCAGCGCTGGCGTTTCATGTGGCTGCTATGGCGATCTGGGTAGGGATGCTTCTCCCCTTGCGCTGGTGCTGCGACGATGTCGAGAGTGGAGGTTTGGGTGAGTTAATGAGGCGATTTGGCCGCGTCGGTATCGGTCTAGTCGCCGCGCTCGCCTCCAGCGGTGTATTTATGCTGCTCAATCTAATCGACATAATCGAGTTGTTCACAACGGAGTACGGTCGCCTAATGCTTTTCAAACTAGGCGCTTTCGTCGGCCTGCTCGCTATCGCAGCCCTCAATAAACTGCGGCATGTACCAGTGCTACACCTGCCTGGCGGCTCACGAGCGCTAGCCCGAAGCATCGATCGAGAACTTGTCGTTGCGATGACTCTTCTGCTTGTGACCGCAGTCGTTACCACGCTGTTTGGGCCTGCGACACACTAAGTGCTCTCCTATTAGGAAGGCTCAAGTAACCTTGAACCTCTGCCGATTACTAACAGGTACACCGTCTCAAGCTCTCAACTTCGATTGGTTCTTCTCATGCCCCTGATTAATTCTGGTTCTGGCTACGCTGGCCGTAAGTCTTTTCTAGGCTCACAGCTTTTAGTCGTTTTGATCAACGCTGTGATGAGCGGTGCCGTTTTGGGTGACTATGATCCAGCTCCCTTTTTAGCTTGGGTAGATGAGACTAAAACGGCGATTGAAATTCCTGGTGTCGCTGTCGCCATCGTAAGCCGGGAGGAGGTGCTGCATCTTGAGACCTGGGGACAGCGAACAGTCGATAAGTCACCATTGGTGACATCTAACTCCGTGTTTCGAATAGCCTCGATGTCGAAGACCTTTGCGGGTGCCGCGGCAACGCTTCTTGTCGACAGCAATCAGCGATCTTGGGATAGCCGGCTGAGTGAGATCTTCCCTGAGATGAGATTAGGCAATGGGCGCTCTTTTCGCGACATTACCTTCCGGCAGGTTGCCAGCCATTCTACCGGCTTGATGCCGCATTCTTATTCCAATCTCCTCGACGACGGTGTCGAGTATGCGAAAATTAAGCCGCGCTTTGGCGATATCCCTGCCGTGTGTAAGCCAGGTACCTGCTACGGCTATCAGAATGTGGTGTTCTCGCTTATTGCCGATGTCGTCGAGGAAAGTACGGGCGAAGGCTATGAGCGATATATCGAAGAAAAGCTATTCCGACCATTAGGTATGACGACGGCGTCTGTAGGCCTCGACCCATTTGTGGCGAGCGATAACGCGACCAGCCCTCATAGATTGGTGCGCAAGCAATGGCGTCCAACGAGCACGAACCCCGCTTATTACTCAGCAGCGCCAGCAGCAGGGATTAATGCGAGTGTCTTCGATATGGCGTTGTGGCTAAGGGCAAACCTTGGCGGGTTTCCTGAGGTATTATCGCCGTCGATGCTAAACGAATTACAAACGCCGGTCATCGAGACGCCGCGAGGTAATTATTTTAACCGCTGGGAAGGCATAGAGAAGGCCTACTATGCTATTGGATGGCGAGTTTTCGATATCGACGGGGTACGCGTTATTCACCACGGAGGAGGCGTGAGAGGTTATCGTTCCGAGATGGCCTTTATCCCCTCTGCCAACATCGGCATGGTGCTGTTGTTTAATGGCGAAACCAATGCCGCGAACGAGGCAGTGCCAGCTTTTCTGCGCGGACTTAAATAAGTTAGCTACAAAAATACTCAGCATCTTCCTAAATAAGGCAAATGACTATGAACGCAACCCTTGAAATTCTAACTGCGCACCGCAGCATTAGAAAATTTACCGATGAGCCATTGCCCGATGGATTGCTCGAGACCCTTTGTACCGCTGCCCAAGCCGCCGCCACGTCGAGTTTTTTGCAAGGCGCCACGCTCATTCGTGTGACTAACCCCGAAAGCCGCAGCACGCTAGCCCGCTGCGCCGGTGGTCAGGGCTATGTTGAGACCGCAGCAGAGTTTTTAGTGCTTTGCGCCGATCTTAAGCGTGCGGGTAACTACTGCCATAAATACGGCAAAGAGTTTGAGGGCGATTTCACTGAGCAATTTATCATTGCAACCGTTGATGTCGCCTTGATGGCACAGAACCTCGTTATCGCGGCTGAATCTGTTGGCTTGGGCATCTGTTACATCGGTGGGCTTCGCAACAATCCGCAGGAGGTGTCTGATTTGCTTGAATTGCCGCGCGGCGTTTATCCAGTATTCGGTCTTTGTCTTGGCTATCCAGACCAAGACCCCGAGGTTAAACCAAGATTGCCGCTCCCAGTGATATTAAAGCAAGAACGCTATAACGAGGAGGGTGATGAAGAAGCCATCACCGGCTATGACGAAACGATCAGAGAGTATTATGCGACGCGTACCGGGGGTGGTCACGGGATTAGCTGGTCAGAACAAGTGGCTGATCTCTTGTCCGAAAAATCGCGCCCGCATATGCGAGAGTTTTTGGCAGGCCAAGGCTTCCTTTTCAAATAAAAGCTCAGCCGGCCTTTTGATTTAATCTTTAGGCACGACGCGATAGGAGCCTGTGCTGGGCAGGCTTTCGACTGCATCGCTTACCTTACTCGCAATAACCTCGGAAGGAGGAATAGCGTCGTCGCCGATAGAGAATTTGAATTCGCCATTTAACAGGCCGCGTTTGCCATCGGTGACTGACCACCGTGCAATGTAGTATTCAGAGTCGGGTAGCTCGAAGCCTAGTGGGTAGGCAAAGCTGTCCGCCATGCGGTTAGGATCATAGGCAAAGCCGATGTTGATCCAGTCGCCTTCGGCCGAGTAGAGCGCTAATTTAAGCAGTGTGACATCAACGCGAAAACTCATCATGATCATCTGCGGCGACTCATCGAGTACCGAGTCGTCTGTCGGGAAAGTCACCCCTGGCGTCAATACGCCATGGCTATGTTGCGCCGCAAGCGGTGTTGCTAGAAAGAGGAGGCTGGCGGCAAATAAACACGGCAGTGAAAGCAGCCGAGATTGAAACTCTTGTCGCCCTAAGCACCGACGTTTGCGACTCCCGTTGTACATATGCTTGCCCCCGGCTTTTGCTTTTATCATTGCAGCGCTACTGTTCGAAATACGCCATACACTGCCGCGATAGCGCACACAGTCTGCCCGACTCTTCATATATTCGTCCACTTTGCTGAGTATAGCCATCTGCCGCGGCATCTAGGTCGAAGTCTAGGTAAAACCACTCCCCCTTAACGTCGGCAGGATCCACGATAAACTCCAATCCCCAGCTTACCGAACTGGCGGGTACAAACGGTTTATCATAGTGGCAGAGCAGGACGGGCGGTGGCATATCAGCGATAGCGATTATCTTTTCGGCAGGATAGTCGGACATATCGCACCGATGCCTCACCCACATGTTCAGCCTGCGTGAGCGCGAGCCAGAGAAAGGCATGGCGTCGCCTACCCAACACCCTTCAAATTGATTGAGGAATGTCGGCATGCGCGCTGCGTACTTAGCGAATGGAATCCCTTCACTGCGGGGGAGGGGATTGCTGAGAGGGGCCGCTTCGACGCGAATACCCTCGCGTGCTTGCCCAAACACGCCCAGCGCTTGCAGCGCTGGCCTGCCGCCGCTTAATACTGTCGCGCTGCACTGCGTTACATTGCGTCCCTCGCGTTGTATGGCTGCCTCAACCGAGAGTGGAGCCGGCGGCAGTGGCGCTATGAAAGAAGCCATCAACGAGCGCAGCGCAGGCTGCGATTCGAGCATCTTCTTCATGCTGAGGCTGGCAAAGGCAGCGACGAGGCCACCGAAAGCCGCTCGGCCTTGAGACCAGTTCTCATCAAAATCAGTTTCGTTGGTCGGGCTATGTTGGAGCCTATCTAAAATATTTTTCAGGGTATTGCCGGTCACAGAGAAAACCTTTTCGAGTGCGAAGATTGCCCCTAACACGGGCGTGTAATATTCTTAGCGATTATAGTTTAGTGAATCAATTATGGCTCTAGTTTATCGTAAGCTACAGTGTTTAGGCTTGGTGCATGGCTGCGACTCACAGGGTAGATGATAATGTCGGGCGCGGTTATTTTGGGTAGAAAAGTGAAACAGAACAGGGCTGGTGGAAGTAGAGCTATTGATGTGCTGTCGCTCGTAAAGGCGTGGCACCTTGTTGCAGTGACACTCTGTTCACTTGTTGCAACCTTAGCCGGCGCACAAACCCCCGCAGCGGTCGCCACCTATCCGCGGGCTGCGCTGGATTTCACAGGAATAGTAGCGAAGACGCAAACGACTCCGCTTGATGATTCAGTGTTCGACTCTTCTCCAGAAAGGTTGGCGCTGGCATTCCCTGAGAAGGTGCACCTGGTCAAGTTAATCCTGCGCAATCAGGCCTACGACTGGGTTGATATCAGCTTTCGTTACAGTCCGCGCTTAGCGAGCGACTTTGAATGGTCTCTACCGAGCCTGCAGGCGGCTGATTATTACACGGCGGAATGGGCAATACTCGACGAGCAGGATCGTCTCATTAGGGGAAATTTTAGTTTCTCATTCGGGGAAATGGCGCGCATGCCCTCGCTGATTAAAGCCGAGCAGGAATTAGCGTTGCGTCTGAGAAACGGTGAAGACGAGAGCACGCGATTTATTACCCCGCCGCGAACGGAGATAATTCTTGAACAGGAGCCGCGCAGTTATGACCCGCCATTTACTCTCCGTTTGGAGAGCCGCGAGAGTAATGAGATCCGTAAAGAAGATTGCTAGCACAGCGATTGCGCCAGCACGAAGAGCTACGCCAGCAAAGAGAGCTACGCCAGCATAGAGAGCCACGCCAGCACAAAAAGTCCATCTAGCGCCTTGGACGCAGCCACTAGCAGCCACCAACAACCACTAAGAAGAACGCATAAAAAAACGGCAGTACTCATAATGAGACTGCCGTTTTCACGCAAAATCTTATGCGGTGGTCGCGCTATTCAGTGACCCGCACAGTGATATAGTCGTCGTTATAAAGTCCGCCATCGTCCGCACGCGCCCAGAGAATGTAGGTTCCCGGTTTGTCGAAAGTTGCTTTAACCTCGATCATGCCATCTTCCGGAAGCTCGGGTGGAAGCCACAGTGCGCCCCAAGGGGAGTTTGCTGACGTACGGGTGTCTTCCCATGGTTTGGGTAATGGTGGGTCAAATTCGACGCGTCCTTCTCCTCGGTAGACATTCCACGAGAGAAATAAACCATTCACCTTGCCGACTGTGATGCGAGTAGGGGGCCTCATCATCCGCCGCATGGCGTCTTTTTCAGAGATTGTGCTGTCTCGACTCGCTTTCGGGATGCCGTCATCTATCACTCGCGTGTTAAGCACCAGAGGCTCACCCACGCGGACAGTACGAATGTCATCGCCTTGCACTTCGATGGTTGGCTTCACGTTCGAGCGAGACTCGGGGCTGCTTGTTCCGGCGCCCAAAGAGCCTGTCTCAGAGGCGATAACGATATTATCGACCTGGTAGTCTGGTTTCAGTGTTGCATAGGCTTTGCGCTCTTGGCCGTTAACGTTGAGCGTCCAAACAAGTTCTCTATCGCCCCAATCTGCGGGCACAACCACCTCGAAATTGAATCGGTTACGTCGCGGAAGAAAGTGCGTTGGCTGGCCTCTATCGGCTTGGCCAGGAGAAAAAGCGTTGTTCTCGCCTACGGGAACATCCGGCTCTTCTAACCAGTTCTCGTTCATGTAGCCGAACATAAAACTGAACGTGCCGTCTGCATTTGGTCGCCAACCTTCGTAAGCTGGTTCTATATGCTGCCCCGATTGGTAACTTGTTTGTGCGAGGCTTGGCGAGCCCAAAAGGCTGAGAAGGGTAGTGATGACTGCGACGAGCAGGGCTTTCGCCCTGCTTATCACACTACTGGAGTTAACATACATCGTGTCTTGTTTCTCTCGAGTAATTAAGTAAAAGCCTAGTTGGCTGCAACTTCGTTGCCTGTCGCTTCATCCTCTTTGTCGGCGATTGGCGCGACAATAGGGGCGAGGCAGAGTGGGCAACCGATAACGTGATCATTCGGTCCGAGATTGAGTACTTGGCGACGTTCTTCCATCGCTTCATGGAACTGATCGTCGGTGAGTGTGACGCGAATACCCAGATCGATGAACATGTTTGTTACAGAGCGATTGCCCGAGCCTTGCCAGTTTCTTGGATCCGGCACGTTGGGGTTAGTCTCTGTATTGTTCATGTAACCGACGATATGCAGGATTGTGCCCTTCGGTAGAATCGGAGCAGCTTGGTCGGCATATGGATAGCCGCGCACCCAGTTATGGTCATAGCCTACGCAAGACAGCGTTTCGATAGTGTAGCCCCAAATAGCTTCAAGACACATACGCTCACCTGGCGCATGGAGGTGCGGCTCGAAGCTAATGATCTTGGTGTGGTTTTCAAGCACAGTGTAAGCGTGGAGCTCTTGATCGCGGGCGTTGCCTTGGATGCTGATGTCTACGCCATTACCCAAACCGATAAACGCATTCTGGTATTTCGGCTTGTAATCTTTGTCGTGGAAGCGGAAGCCCACTTCGAGGTGACCGGTCGTGTCGCGGCCATTCGAGTGTAGGTGAACCGAATCGGACACTATCGCTGCGCCCGCTTTGAGTAAGCGACCTGCATCTTCGTCGAAGATATCGGCATTACGTCCCACTTCGTGTACTGGCCATGGGATGGAGAAACCTGGCGCACGCTCACCTTTCTCGTCGAGCATCGCAGTGCCCCAGATCATATGGTGGAATATGTAGCGACCGCCAACTGTGCCAGAGTCGGCAGAGTTGTCGACGTCGTTGACTTCGACGACTTCGACTGACTTCACGTAGCGATCTTCTTCGAGGCCAGTTGGAATGTAGTCGATTTCACCCCACCAGTCCGGCGTGCCGGCGAGTTTAGTGACATCGTTCATTACGACCACGAGGTCTGGCTTGCCCGCTTTCCACTTTAGGCTGTCGTCGAAAGCCATTTGTTCAGGCGCGTCTGCAATGTCGCCTTTTGGCGTGCCGCTGCGCGCCCAAGTAGAAATAGCAGCGATCTCTTCGTCGCTTAAAGAGGGGTCATCCTTATATTCTTGGATGCCGATGTTCTTTTCCATATACCAAGGGGGCATTGCGCCGGCACGATCGCGAAGACCGGTCTTGTATTCGATCAGGCCTGCGAAAGGGGCTACTTCTTCGTAAGTCACGAGAGGCATCGGGCCCGCGCCGCCATCACGGTGGCAGTTCTGACAGCTGCGCTGCAGAATCGGCTCGATATCTTTGTGAAAAGTGACTTCGTCTTGCGCTGAAACAGCACCGGCGAATGACATCGAAAGAGTCATTGCGAGCGCGCTGAGAGTGGATTGAGCGGTGAAGTTGCGCATAATTTAGCGACTCCTAGTAAAGTTTAGAACGATTGAACTGTGAAGAAACACACGCCTGAGCGAAATGACCCGACAACTATCTGGCTAACTCTCCGAAGATAGCATTGAAAAGGGGCTATTTGGAAGAGGTTGGGACGTTTGCCTGCACGCTTTATGCACCGCGCTCGGGGCCTTTTAGCAGCGCCCAGAGATTGCTGCTCGCCAGTAAACTGGCAAAAACAACAATTAAAGAGAGACAAAACCATTGCAGTGCATAAGACAAGTTCTGATCGACATCGGCGCTCACAGCCGGCCAGTGTCTCGCCAAAGCACCGTCCTGATCTGCAGTCAGCCTAACTTCGAATGGCCAGACGTCCTCCCCCAAGAGCTGACTGACGATATCGAGTTCGAGGTCGCGCATGAAAATAGGCCACTGGGACGCATCAATTTCGCTCTCACGAGGCTTCCAGCCAGCGGATGGCACATAGAGCTGCGCAGTTACAGAAACGGGTCCCTCGACTGGTGCTGTCCGAATCGTTTGCCCGGGTTTGTTCACGGCGCTCGTCCAACCCCTGCTCACGAGCACTATTTGTCCATTGGCGCTAAGCCTGAAGGGGGTGACCACACCATAGCCGATCTGAGTCTGATGGAACTGCCCGAGGAGTAAAATGGTTTTATCGTTGAGGTATTCCCCCACAAGCGCGACATGCCGGTTTTGCAGCTCTGGATTAGCGCGGTTGAGGTGTCCATCAGGAATAGACTCGATGGGTTCGGCACTGCTTTTAGACTCGCTCTCCATAATTTGCTGCGCATTGACTTTCTCGGCAGCGCGATCGAGTTGCCACAGGCCAAGGCGACCAAAGGCGAGTATTGTTAGTAGAACGCAGGCCAGGATAAGCCAGTTGATGCGTATACTAAACACGCCAAAAGTGTATTCATTCGTCGATATCATTTGTTTCTCTAAAGCAATAAATTCAATAGGTTAAGTCGGCATATTCATAATTTTTTTAACTGAGCGTCGCTGACTCCGTCAATGCCCGCCAACCCGAGTATGACGAGCAACGAGGCCTGTGGGCCCAGATGCGAGTCTGTAGGTACAAACCATTCGTCGGGTGAGTGCGCGCCACCGCCCTCACCGCCACCATCGATTGTGATCGCTGGGATGCCAAGCGACATAGGCACATTCGAATCGGTGCTTGAGATGCTCAAGCCGCGAAAATCGACTCCGAGTTGCTCGAAAGCCAACGAGGTCAGCTGCACAAGCGGGCTAGCGCTCGGCGTTTGGCCCGCGGGTCTGTCGCCAATTAGCACGAAGTCTACGGTTATTTCTCCTCGATTCCAGCGCGCATTTTCTTCGGCAACAGCCTCGAGAGCGGCATCTTTTGCGCGCTGCTCGAGAAGCGCAAGCTGCTCGCGGTCGTTCGATCTCATGTCGATAGCGAATACGGCATCCGCTGCGATGGAGTTCACCGAGGTGCCTCCTGCGACAGTGCCGACGGTAAAGGTTGTTTTCGGTGAGCTAGGGGTTTCGAGATCGCCAATTTTTGCAATCGCGCGACCCATGGCATGAATTGCGCTCGCGAGACCAAAGGCGCCGAAGGAATGACCGCCGGGTCCTTTAAACTGAAACTCGAAGCGCCGACTACCGGTGCCACCATTGGTGATGCGGCCAAGGCGAACACCGTCGATTGAGATAAAGCCGTCAATAGAGGGATGGTCGCGGAATATAGCCTTTATTCCCCGCAAATCACCGCGGCCTTCCTCGCCGACATTGCCGGCAAACATGATGTCGGCTTCGGTCTGAATCCCGCTGTCGTTCAAGATGTCGATCACCGAGAGCATGGCAGCGAGTCCGCGTGTGTCGTCGCCAATGCCTGGCGCATAGTAACGCCCATCACGCAGCTGCACGGTGGTGTCGACACCTTCAGGGAATACGGTGTCAAGGTGGGCGGCAATGAGGAGGAGGGGGCCCTTGCCGCTGCCCTTGCGTACACCAATCGCATTGCCCTCTGCGTCTAGGTAGGCGTCTTCTAAGCCTCGTGCTTTAAGCTGGTCTAAAAAATACGCGGCGCGGCGATCTTCCTTAAAGGGAGGCGCAGGAATTTCGGTCAAACGAAACTGCTCCTGAATCGCCTCAGGTTCTCTGACTTTAAGCTCAGCGAGTGCGGAAACCACACGCGGGTCGCTCAACACAGCGTCGAATCCTCTTCTTACCGAATCATCTATTGCGATTGTGTCTTGCTGCGCTGAACCGACTTGAGCAAAGCACCCAACAGCGAGCGCACAGCTACTCAGTAAGCGGCGTAAAATTGGGACTCTTGTTACTGCAGACAGAGCAGGTATATGGGGGCGTGATTTTTGTGCAACGAAAAGCGCGACGATTGGCATAGTTGATCTCGATTTTAAGGGCGCGAGTGTTAATAGACTTCTGAGGTGGTGATTTTCCCTCGCCAACGCCCCAGATACAATCACCACGCTTGATGCAGGTCATCTAAGAACAGGACAAAGTCACTCACGCAGGGGTGCTATAGCGCGATCTGCAATAGAGGCTAAGGTACTCAGCGTGAGCACCCACACAAGAAGCTTGCCCCCTGTGCTGATGATTTCAGAGAGCGTCGTCGGTAATGCCTCGAGCGCGGCTAGAGAGAAAAGCACGAGGGGGAAGAAATAGAACACGCCATTCCAGCGCCCCAGAAAGCTCATCTTCAGGCTTTTTTGCCTAAACAAAAAGTAGGAATCGAGCACGTATTGTGAAAAAGCCACAACAATCAAAATCGGTAGCAGCGAGCCTATCAGGCCCGCATATGCAAGCCCTGCGAGCGCCGAAGTCACGAAGATGAAATCGGTGACATGATCGAAAAGCATGCCTCGGCTAGAAGCCGTGCCAAAGCGGCGCGCGGCGCGGCCATCGGCGACGTCGGTTGCCATGGCGAGTAAAATGATCGCGACGAGGCTCGCTGCACTCATCACTCCGGGCAGCGCAAGGGCCAAAGCAACCGGCGCTGCTAACGCGAGTCGCAGCGCGGTGAGTAGATTGGCTATCACGAGCCAAACAGGTCGCGCTGAGCCTTGCGCCAGAAGAGCAGGCCAATCGCTGCATTAAACAGGATAAAGAAATTGTGCTGCACGAAGCCGAACGCGGCAAGTTGACCTTCATTTTCCGGAAACAAAAACACCCAAAAGGTTATAGCGCCTGCGCGCATAGGCGTCGGTGCTGCGGCGGCAAAGAAGATTACTGGCAGCAAGGGAAGAAGCGTCATAATCGACACGTCGACACCAAAGAGATTGAGGGCGATCGTATAGACTACGATTGCTGCAATAAGCGCCGGCGAACGCAGTAAGAAAAACCCAAGGTAGTGACTAGGCTTTGCCTGGCGGAAAGCGTGGAAAATTCGGCGATCGCGAAATGCATTGGAAGGCAGTATAAGGCCACGGAAATAGGCTATCCACAGCACTAAAAATAGGGCTGCGCCGGATGCGATATAGGGAATAAGGCCGAATTCGCTCGGCAAAGCATCGCCGCCAACGCTGTAGCCAATCGTCGCCCAAACGAGAAGGTAGAACACTTCACAGAACATGATGAATATCATGACGGATCCGACTTCCCAGCTCGGAATTTGATGCCTCTTGTTAAGGTAGAGAGCCATCGCGCCTTTGCCGATTTGCTCATTAAAGATCGAGATGATGTAGGCGCTTGCTCTAACGGGTGCGATGTCTTTGTATTTAATGTCAGAAATAAACCAATTCAGCGCCTTGGTCACAACGAGTGTGTCGATGGCGAAGTAGAATAGCGAATAGCAGATCATCAGTCCGAGCCACGGCACCCAGTTAACCGCGGCGAACACTTGCGCCATGTAATCTGCTAACCCGAGTCCTTCGCGAGCAGCCGCCCCGTTGAGCCGCGTATAAAGATAGTAAAAACAGACCGCAGTAATGAGCAAAAAGACTATTCGGCCGACGCCGTTTTTCTTCTTGGCGGGCGCAGCCGATTGGTCGTCAGTCTCTTGATTGATTTTGTTGTCGCTATTCGCTTCGGTCATTGTCTATTTCTCCAGTATTTTTTCGATCGTGCGGTCTAGCGAAGTAAGCGTTACACCCAATTCAGCAAAGCCATTGTGACTTACCTCTTCGTCTTGGGTGATGACGTCGATAACCGTTGGGGTAAAGCCGCCGCCTCTGAGAGTGCTCGTAATTCCCGCCATCAGCTTTGTGAAGCCGATCGGTATTGACCCTACCTCGAGGGTCGAGTCGGGATTAATCTTGCGGGCAGTCTTTTTGATGAGATCGCAGTAAGCAATCGCCTCTGGACCAACCAGTTCATAGCTCGCACAGCCCGCTGCCTGTTCTTTACAGGCATTGACAATCGCTGCGTTGAGGTCGTCAATATCGAGAGGGCGCATTTTGTAATGACCGCCACCAAGCGCTTTTGCTTTTGGGTTGCGGGCCGCGCTGGCGAGAGCGCTTGCACCAGCGGTGCCCGGGCCGAGTAATATGGGCGTGCGGATGACCGTGGCGCTTAAACCTGAGGCAGCGACGAGCGCTTCCGCTTCGCCTTTCGATCGGAAGTAGGCATTACTCGACGTGGGGTCGGCACCGACAACCGAGATAAACACAATATGCTTCGCGCCAATCTGCTTGGCAGCGTCGACAACCGTGCGGGTTGCGTCGACATTCGCCTCTCGGTATTTGCTGTGTTTTCCCTCGATTAAGATACCAGCAAGGTGGACGACACAGTCGGCGCCTGCCAGAGCTTGGGCAAGGACTGCGGCATCGTCGTAACGAATACAGCAGGAGGAAATTTGAGCGGAGCTAGGCAGCGCATTGCGGGCGCTTTCTGAGCGGACGCCGGCAATAAATTGTAGATCGGGCTGCTGGTCAACTTGCGCGAGAAGATTCATGCCGACGCTGCTGTTAGCGCCAGTAATGGCAATTTTCATGGTGTGTTCCTAGTGTGTGTTCTGAGTGTGTGTGCCTTGGCTGGGCGGTGTCTCCATCAGCGTTAACTTTCTACTGAGGATTGCTGGCGAAGCTTAGCACGCTGAGTTCTCGCCGCAGGGTCTAAATGAATCGGGACAAGGCCTGCAGCAAGCTGCGCCCTCTCGCGTCGCTCTGCGGACGCGTCGGCATAGAGCGTCGAGCGCATTCTAGGCTCACGACCTAGGCCCCGAATTGTCGTCTCTATTTCAGCTGGCGACCATTCTTCGCCGTGCTCGGCTCCTGCGGCGCGGGTAATGCTTTCATTCATCAGCGAGCCGCCGACATCGTTGGCCCCGGCATTAAGGCAGGCTGCTACGCCTTCGCGACCCATTTTAACCCATGACGCTTGTATGTTGTCGATGAGGCCGTTAAAGACTAAGCGCGGCACTGCGTGCATCAAGAGAGCCTCGCGGTAACTTGGGCCGCGGCGTGCTTTTCCTTTTTTGTACATTGGTGCCTCGTGCGCCACAAAGGGCAAGGGCACGAATTCGGTGAAACCGCCTGTCTTACGCTGCAATTCGGCGATCGAATAGAGATGTCGCGCGCTGTGCTCGGGGCTCTCGATATGGCCGAACATAATCGTTGCCGTCGTCCTGAAGCCAATTGCATGGGCGCTTTCCATCACTTCTAGCCATTGTGCCGAATTGAGTTTGTCGGGGCACAGGTGCGCACGCACATCGTCGTGAAGTATTTCAGCTGCAGTGCCAGGCAAAGTGTCGAGCCCCGCACGTTTTAAGCGCGCTAAAAATTCTGTCAGCGGCACGTTAAGCGTTTCGGCGCCTTGCCAGACCTCGAGCGGTGAAAAAGCATGAATGTGCATAGCAGGTGTTGCTTTTCTCACGGTTGCGATTATGTCGAGATAGGTCTGTCCTGTGTAGTCGGGGTGGATCCCACCCTGCATACAGACCTCGGTAGCGCCGCGCTCCCATGCTTCGACGCAGCGCCGAGTTATTTCTTCGGCACTTATGTCATAAGGCTTACCGCGCAGATTCTCGCTGCCACTGCCTTTAGAAAAGGCACAGAACTGACATTTGAAGTAGCAGACGTTGGTGTAATTGATATTGCGGTTTACCACATAGCTGACTGTGTCGTCACACACCTTTTTGCGCAGCGTGTTGGCGGCCTCAATAACGGCGCCAAAGTCGGCGCCGCGGCTACGCAGCAGAGTAGCGATCTCAGTCTCTGCCACGGGCTCACCTGCCCGGCAGCGCTCGATTATAGCCGCGACAGCGGGTTTTGCTTGTGCGAACGGCAAGCTCAATTCCGTGGAAGGCGCATGCTCGCTAATTCCTGCGATCCACTCATCACGTTTGGCATACCCTTCGCCATCACTTTGTTTGCGCGCAGCGGGCTGCACTTTTGGCGAAAGCCATGTGTCTGCTTCTGCAAGGTAGCGTGGATAGAGTGTTAAGCGCTGATCGAGATATTTACCCGCGCTGCCCGTGTCACGTGCTAGTTGGGCGAGATGCGGCCAAGGCGCCTCAGGATTGACGTGATCGGGGGTTAGCGGCGACACGCCGCCCCAATCGTTAATGCCGGCTGCAACCAATTGCTCTAATACACCGGGGCTCAAATTGGGCGGTGCTTGAATAGACATCTCGGCACCAAAAATCAATCGTGCGACGGCGATAGTCCACACCAGTTCTTCTAGATCAGGCTCTGGAGCAAGTGCCATCTTAGTGTGTGGCTTTGCACGAAAATTCTGCACAATGACTTCTTGCAGATGTCCGTAGCGACGATGCGATGCTCTGAGAGCGAGCAGCGACTCGATGCGTTCTAACCGCGTTTCACCAATGCCTATTAAAATGCCAGACGTAAAAGGCACGCGCAGTTCGCCGGCGAGATCAAGCGTCGCCAGGCGAGTGATAGGATCTTTGTCCGGCGAACCATAATGCGGCATACCCTTCTCGCAGAGTCGTGAAGAGGCAGACTCAAGCATGATGCCCATCGACGCGCTCACGTCACGCAAGGCGAGCATTTCGTCGCGGGTAAGATTGCCGGCGTTAATATGCGGTAGCAGCCCAGTCTCGACAAGCACTCGCCGCGCGACTTCGATCACGTAGTCTATGGTCGTCTTGAAACCTAATGCGGCAAGGCTTTCGCGCGCGGCGCGATAGCGCAATTCTGGTTTTTCACCAAGCGTGAAAAGCGCTTCTTGACAGCCCAATGCGGCACCAGCTTTGCAGGTCGCTATGACTTCGTCGATCGGCATATACGCCTGAGGAATATGTTTTGGCGTTTGTGCGAAAGTGCAGTAGTGGCAGACATCTCGGCAGAGTTGGGTAAGTGGGATGAACACCTTGCGTGAGTAAGTGACGACATCGCCAAAGCCTAAATCTCGACAATGCGCCGCTTCTTGGGCGAGTCGTGCGGTGTCTGTGCGACTGGCAAGCGCGAGTGCTTCTTTATCGCCGAGCACTTTATCGCTGAGCACTGCATCGCCGCGCACTCCACCGTCGAGTGATCTGTCGCTGTGCGCGTTTTGACCGAGCGCAGTGTCTTCTAGCACGCTTATTTTCATGTGTTAACTTTTTGCTCGAAGCCAGGAGGCTTAAGTGTTTTAAGCCCTGTAATCTACCCTACGCGAGCCGGCTCGTATAGGGCGTTAACCTCGATCAATCACTGCTAACGAGATGATATTGGGTTTGGCGAGGTTGAATATAGCGGAACGTCTCGCCGTCGAAGAAGCCATCCTGCTCGAGTTTCATTTTTAGAGGGTCGTCCCCCCATTCGGGTAAACTTACCTCTGCGGTAAGTTCGATGGAGTAAGCGGTATTGGGCTGCATCGCATAGTCGCCGCTGCCCGGAACGCCGTCCTGTTTGTCCCACATACCAATAGTCGTGCCGGCGGCGTGGCCATGAAGTCCAATGGGGTGAGTGTAAATTATCGGCGTTAATCCACGGTCAATTGCCTGCGCTCTGCTGCGCGCAAGTATGTCGTTGCCGGTGCGGCCCACCCTGAAATTGGCGGTGAGGATATCTTGGAGTGTGTTGCCTTCGCTAAGCGCCCTCTGAAGGTGGTTCGGCGCCTCGGTTTCACCTGCTTTGAGAATATACGCGTTCTGCTGCGTGTCTGTTTGTAAGTTCAGATACGTAATACCGAAGTCGATATGCACATGATCGCCCGGATAGATAATGTCTAATGCCGCACCCTGCGCCATGAGTGCCGCGCTTACCTTTTTAGGCCGCTCGATTTCGATGCTGTTGTGAAACCACGTAGTCAGTCCCAAGTCATTAACCCGTTGCCGATACCACCACTCTAAATCTTCTGTTGTCGTGATTCCCGGGGTAATCGCTTCTCGCGAGAAGCCCTCGGCGATAATGTCATGGGCTATAGCCATGACATCAGCATACGCTGACATCTCTTTGTCGGTGCGTGTCTCTAACCAGCCCACCGCAACTGGTTCCGATGACACGAGTCTGCTGCGCAATTCACTCGGCAACGCCGCGCTAAAATCGCGTTGCTCGGAATAGGTGAGGCCGTCGGCAAGCGCATAATCGTTAGAGAAATTCAGCGCGATATTCTTAGGATTCGCTGCGCTTAAGATTTCGGCAATGCGCGCGTATTGATCAGGTTGTTCTTCTGGATTCCACACGCCAGGAAAAAGATCGCCGACTGCATAGCGCGCAACAGCCATCCGCTCGACACCGAGCGCCTCGCCACGGTCGATAAACAGCAGCACGGTGCGACGGCGCGCATTTAGCCAAGTGGCGGGAAGCATGGTTTTAACAATCGGGTCTTCATTGTATTCGCGGGCGATGAGCACCCACGCTTTAATACCTTCGCGGCGCATCAGTTGCGGCACCAAACTGTCGAGTCGATCGGCAAGAATCTCGTCTTGTAGTGCCGCGCGTTCGCGCAGAGGCAGAATGCGCTCGGCTATGAGGTCTGCGCTTTGCGCAGTGCCGCTGATAAAGGCCAAGAGTCCCACAATAAAAAGAAGGCCCGCTTTGGGTAAGCGCGACTTCGCGATAAAGGCGCGATTAGCCTTAACTTGAATAGACAGAGTCGACATAACTATCTTCCTTTTGCTGACTGCAGTGAGACGCTTGCTGCGCACGCGAGATGACCCTAGTTAACTCGCGAGCTACTTTATAGAGCTACTTCGCGGCAATACTAAAAATGGCGGTGTGTTCTGCTTCGAAGACGAGGTCATCTTGCGAAAACATGGCGATATAGAGGCGAATGAACTGGTGTCCTTTGCGTTCCCATCGCTCGATTGGGCGACAATCGACGGTGATCGCTTCGCCTACTTTTATTGCTCTTATCATACTGCCTACGGTGCCGACATGAATCCATGCAGGTAGCACGTAAAGCCGCATCAATGCCCGGTTACAGGTGTCGAGAAGAAAATAGGGGTGAATTAGCGCGTCGGTGCCGCGATAGCACGCGGCCGGATCTCTCTGGGCCTCGACATGGCGGTCGTTGTCTTCTTTTGATGGGGTCCAATGCCAGGTTGGTGCAGCATGCTCTAAGTGAATAACATCCCAGCTTAGCTCGGGTCTTGCGGCCTCTTCATAAATCGCCGCTTCCTGCTTTGCCTGGACTCGCATTGCTTGTGCCTGCGAAGAGTCAATTGGCCCCAGAGGCCACGAGGCGAGTTTTGCAAGGGTGATGTCATGTTGATTGGACGCACAGGTGTCGATTCGGTGCCGGCTGTTAGCTTGCATTGATTCCTCTGCCTGCGTAGAGGTCACGCTTACCGCATCTTGCTCGTAAGCGGGCAACAAAAATCTGACGTCGAAGCCAGTGTTCGATAACCATTCAGCGCCAAACTCGGCGACCAACGGTTGTGTCATATAGCCAAATACATTGACCCCGCTTACAAGTGCGCCCGCAAAGCCATAGCGGGCAGCAACCTCGTCGCTATGCATTCTGTTTTCTGAATCAGTGGCGTCGTTGAGTGCGGTAATAGTGAAATCAGTAGCCATAAAGTCGAAAATCTCGTGTGTTTTCGCCGCGACGGTTTAGCGTGCTAATGCATAAAACTCAGCGTTCGGCTGCAAGCTCATCACATTCGCGAGGCGGTTAGACATGGCGAAAAGGGCCGCGATGGCGCCGATGTCCCAAATCTCCTCTTGGTCGAAACCCGCTTCTTCAAGCGCCTCAAAATCTTCGTCTTCTATGCTGTCAGCGGCCATGCAAACCTTGCTTGCATAGTCGAGCATCACGCGCTGGCGAGGCTCTAGCTCGGCTTTGAGATAATTTACCGCAAGCTTATCGGCGAGCAGCGAATCTTTGGCGCGAATGCGCAGAATAGCGCCGTGCGCGATCACGCAGTAGAGGCATTGATTGAGCGCAGAGGTCACCACAATAATCATTTCGCGCTCTGCTTTGCTCAGCCCATCGTCTTTATCGACCAGTGAGTCGTGCAGCGCAAAGAAGGCGCGAAACTCGTCTGGCCGATGTGCTAGCGCCAGGAAGATATTAGGGATAAACCCCGACTTCGCCTGAACAGCTTCGATACGCTCGCGGATATCTGGCTCCATCGCGTTAAGGGGTGGAATAGGGAAGCGGCTGATATGTGCAGTGCTGGCTTGAGCTGCGGACTCTTGCTGACGTTTCTTCGGGGGTTGCGACATGTATTTCTCGATTGTGCATCAAAGTGGTTATCGGTTTCTATTTTTTGTGGTGAGTTTGAAGCAGTGCCGGCTATGCAGCAACCTCGACAGCCTTGCTCATTACGCGCCTCACTAAGGGCTCAAAGTCCTCTAACGGCAAGCTGTCGTATTCGGTGTCGAAGGCAGGCATATCGTATAGTTCGACAAACTCTTTGGTGTGTTCATAGTGCGGATGGTAGGCAAATTTTTCGCGAGCATCTTTATTTCCGCCCAGGTATTCGAAGTAATAGTAGCCTTGGAAAATTGGGTGGTTTTGTAGCATCCAATGATTGGCTTCGCTAACGAAGGGTTTGAGTATCGCTGCGGCGAGTCCGCCGTGATCATAAGTGCCAAGGGTGTCGCCGATATCATGGAGTAGGGCACAGACTACATACTCTTCATCGCGTCCGTCGCGCAGCGCGCGTGTTGCGGTTTGCAGGCTATGCTGGAGTCTGTCGATATTGAAGCCGCCGAAGTCGCCGTCGAGGAGTCGCAAGTGGTCGAGGACGCGCGTCGGTATTTCCTGCGCGAATTGCGTATAATTCTCAAGAATAATTTCGGCGTCTTGCTTGCTGCATTCGTCGAAGCGAGTGAAAGATGCCTGACGCTCGCCTGTGTGCTCGGTTGTCGTGACTTTCGTTTTAGTGTCCATGCTTGATATCCTACCGTGTGCTGAGACAGGGTTGTGGTGTCGAGTAATGGAAAATAGCCTTAAGGGCGCGCGAGTTCAAGTGATACACAGCACGAGTGGCCTCTTAAGGCGACTCGTGTGCCTAGGTGATAGTTGCTCTTTATAAATAACAGGTGCTCTTTTTAGATAGCAGGTGCCCTCGTTAGACACTACGTGCTCTCTTCAAGATAGGAAATGCGGGATGAATAAATGCGATCAAGATCTTTTGGGTAAAGTCTATGTAGTGACCGGCGGCAATAGCGGTATTGGCTTTGAGGCTGCGCGAAATTTTGCCGCGCGGGGCGCGCGCCTTGTTCTAGTTTGCCGCAGCGAGCAGCGTGGCCATGCAGCGCTGGCTAAAATAGAGTTGGAGACCGGTAACGACCAAGGACTGCTCTATGTTGCTGATTTTAGCTCGCTCGAGAGTGTCAGTGCTGTTGCCGACCGGCTTTTGAGGGAGTTTTTGAAGATTGACGTATTGTGTAATAACGCAGGGTCAGCCAATGGCCAGCGTAGCGAGACGAGCGAAGGGTTTGAGACAACTCTGGTCACGAATCATCTGTCGGGCTTCCTTCTCACAAAGAAATTGATGCCAGCGCTAGAAAGAGCGGCAGCAAGTGGCCAGGCGAGAGTGGTCTTCACAAGCTCTTACGGGCATACGAATAGCGCATTAAATTTCGATGACCTCGGTTTACGAACCGGCTATAAGACGCTCGTTGCCTATGGGCGCTCCAAACTCATGAACTTGCTTACGGCGCGCGAGTTACAACGCAGAGTTGGCGAACACAATATTGTAACCAGTTCTTTTCATCCCGGTGCGGTGCGCACGCCAATCTGGAGTAAAGGCGGTCTACTCGCTCGCACAATTGGCTTTGTGATCTATCCATTTATGGTGAGCATCAAAAAAGGAGCTGATACTTTTATCTGGTTGGCAAGTTCTGAGGACCCAGCAAGCGTCGGTGCGAATGGGCATTATTTTTATGAACGACGCAAGGTTCGGGTTGCTGATCACGCAACCGATGTAGATGCAGAACGTCTTTGGGAGGTCAGCGAAGAGCTCGTTGCCCCCTTCGTCTGACCCAATGTTTGGCAGATCGGTTAGTCGGGTATGCCAAAGGTAAAGAGGACATTACCGGAGGCTATTGTGACGAACTGTTTGCCGTCCACCGCATACGTCATCGGCGCAGCGTGAACTCTCGCGCCGAGTGAGGTGTGCCACAATTCGTCGCCGGTCGCTGCATCAAGCGCGTAGAAATAACCGTCGGCACTGCCACTAAAAAGCAAGCCGCCGGCGGTAGTCGTTATCCCTGCCGACGAGCGCGGCATAATGGGGAATTCCCAGACTATTTCTGCGGTTGTGGGGTCTATTGCCCTAATCGCGCTATGAAATGCATCCATTGGTTTGAGGTAACGTCCACCGCCGCCGGTAAAGCTTTCTCCCTCTTCGTAATCCTGGTCGCGTTTGAAAAATTCTTGCTCGCCATCGAACGCGGTGACATAAAATAAGCCTGTTTGCTGCGAAAATGCAGGGGAGTACCAGTTAGTTGCGCCAACGATTGGGGGTGCAACAAGTGTGCCCTCATAGGACGGTGCCATCCCTGCAACCCGAACCGGTCGACCCACTGCGTCGAGACCCTGTGCCCAAGTTTGAGTGGCATAGGCCTTGCCCTTGAGAAATTCACCGGTACTGCGATCAAGGGTGTAGAAGAAACCGTTGCGATTAGCCCACAGCATCGCTTTACGGTCGCGGCCATCGATGGCGATATCCGCAAGGATAGGAATTTGAATTGAGTCGTAATCGTGAACGTCGTGAGGCGTAAATTGGAAATGCCAGTCGATTTCGCCGCTATCGCCGTTCAGCGCAAGCACCGAGTCAGAGTAAAGGTTGTCGCCTAGCCTTACGTCGCCGTTCCAATCGGGGCCAGGATTGCCTGTGCCCCAATAGATCAAGTTGAGATCGGCATCGTAAGAGCCTGTGAGCCATGTTGCTGCGCCGCCAGTCTTCCAAGAGTCTCCTGACCATGTATCATTGCCAGGCTCACCCTCACCCGGAATCGCATAGGTGCGCCACGCGAGTTCTCCGGTTTTTGCATCGTACGCGTCGATGAATCCGCGAATGCCATATTCACCGCCGGCAATTCCGGTAATGACTTTGTCTTTCACAATTAAAGGTGCAGCCGTCTTCGAATAACCAGCTTTGTAGTCGGCTACCGTGACGTCCCAGAGCAGGTTGCCGGTACGCGCATCGATAGCGACTAAATGCGCATCCAATGTGCTCATGAAAAGGGTTTCGCCTAGGAGTGCAACGCCACGGTTGTTGCGGCCGCAGCAGATGCGGATATCATCGGGAATCTGATAATCAAAGCGCCAGTATTCGCGACCGGTGCGGGCGTCAACCGCAACGACATTACTTGGCGCCTCGGTAATAAACATAATGCCATCGACGACAAGTGGCACTGTTTCTGCGCGATCGATCACAGGAATTTGATAAGCCCATTTCATTTCGAGCTGGTCAACGTTGTAGCGATCGATTACGTCGAGTTTGCTGAAGCGCTGCGACGAATGCGTCCCCGAATAGCTTAACCAATTATGGGGTTCACTCGCGGCGGCAACGAGGCGTTCCCAGGTGACGGCGCCGAAGTCGGGTGTAATGACAGTGGCGAAAGGCTCTTCCGCTGCAGATTGCGCCCGCGCTGTAAGCGTGCCGAATAGAAAAGGTAGGATACAGAGTAGGGTGCGTGCCCCAGCGCTGTAGGTTCTAAGAGATGCTGTCAGCGTTGAGTGTAGGTAGCAGATTGCAGTGATTGCATAGATTCGGCTCATGGTGTCGTCTCCGGTCGAAGTGAATAGAGGTAGGCAACAAGGTCATCGATCTGCGCATCATCGAAGCGCGCAGCATAGTTAGGCATTGTCGACTCTTCGCTGCGGACGATGCGGCTGAGGGCGGTGCGTGGATACGACCAAAGCTGGGAGTCAGCATCCATAATTCGGACTGAAAAACTGTCTTCGTTCATGCGTAAGCCCCTGCGGCTTACGCCGTTTTTATCGGTAAGCGACACTGTCCACCAACGAGGCGCAACCTCTGCGCTGGGCTCGAGCAAGGCAAGCGCGAGTTCATCAGGGCTGAGTTCGCTGCCAATACTAGTTAGATCGGGGCCAAGCCTGCCTCCGTGTCCAGCAAGCATATGGCAATCAAGGCATTCTCCGGTTTCGTTGAAAAGCACAGCGCCAGCTTCGGCCGATCCGTTCACCGCGATACTCGCGGCGTCTCGGCTCAGTGACTCGATATATGCGGCAAGCTGCCAAAGCTGCGAGTCTGGCACTTTTGGATCGACTGCCATCATTGCCGTTCCACTTATCCCCTCGCGTAAAATTGTATAGATGCCAGCGCTGCTGCTCGCACGCTTGAGCGTCCCCGTGAGGTTCGGCGCCCCAACCTCATCATTACCACGGGCATCAAAGCCATGGCAGCGGGAACATTGTTTTTCGAAATAGCTCGCGCCCGCATTAATGTCGAAAGGCGTGTTGTAAAGATTCCCTGCATCCTCTGCAAAGCTGAGAGAGATAGTTGCTAGACTGACCAAGAGAATAGACGCTACCCATTTAACCAGAGTCGACAAAGACCATGTTTCAGGGGGAAGGAAATGCGACGAAGGGAGGCGTGATGGCTGCTGGCTTGCCTCACGTTCAGCTGCGAGACACGTCAGTTGCGCGTTATCGAATAGTGATGAGCAATGCATAGCTACTCTCTACTTGTATTATTTTGTTAGAGCATAGCACTGTGGTGTGAAGGAGCAATCCCCTAGAGCAAGAGAATTAATTTGCTCATTCCAAAAGGAATCGGAGATTTGCGAGGCTGTTGAATCCTTAAGGCCTACCAGAAAGTTCTTCCCCGGCCCGCAGCGCCATCATCAAAAAGCCGGTGAAGGCAGGGCTATTCGGCGCAATACTCGGATCAACACGTGTGCGCAACCGTGCTATCTGGTGCCGGAATTCAGTATAAAACTCCCAGCTTGGCTGGGGTCGATACACGAGATTGTCTAGCTCTAAATAACTAATGATGCCCTTTGCTGTGGTGGGCTTAACGAATACTTCGTCTTGCGGGTTGGCGTAAACCGGAGCGAGGCTGATGATTGACCATTTGGCGAATTTATAACGCAGCAGTATCTGTAATACCTGTTCGAAACCTTTTTCTTGATCGCCGTGCAGCTGAGCTTTTAGACCGGCGGTAAAACGATTCTTCTCCTTTGGCGTTAAGTTGCTCACTAAATCACGGAATTTGGGTTTCTCGAATATCGAGACCAAAGACGCGCGGCTTACCAGTTTGACCCAGTCTGTCAGCAGGTCGTCGGTGTCGCGGAACTTTTTCTTCGCGAAACTCTCCTCGACGAAAGCCTGCATTTTGTCTAAACGATGTTTCTTCCCAACTGCTTCAAGCTCAGGGTGGGCGAAACCGCCAGGGTACTTGGTGAGAAACCATCTCTCCGCTTGTTTTAGTCGCGCTTCATTCAAGGTCGCTTTTCCTTTGGTGCGGTTTTATTAGACTCTATTGCTCTATTTTTACGCGATTCCAATCACCCGATCGAGAATCGAGATGATGTTTGAGCGCGCGGGTCGAATTTTGTATTTTAATCTTTGTCGATGTGGGTGGGTCTGCTGGGCTTAGAATCATAGTGGCCAGATCGGAATCGGGGTCAAGCCTTAGCCCTTGCGACTGTGCCTCGCTCGCTAGCCAGACAAGCGCTAGGGTGCTCAGGGCTGTGTTTGCATTGCCGCCCCCAACATCACTGTGGCTGCCAACAAACCAGCTTTGCTTGAGGTCGACTCCTGTTTTAGGCTGCCAGAGACAGGGTGCGAAGTCGCTCCGGCGTTCATCGAGCGCTAGTGCGAGGCGCGCAGTTTTCACGATACTGCTTAATGCCGTATCGTGAAAGAGAAAGCTGCGCTTGTTGAGTGAGCCCCAGAACGGTGTGGGTATGCCTAGTGTCCCGACCGTTTCCCATACTCCGATGAAAGCGAGCGGTGTTCGATCGGCATGGCAATACTGATGCCGAAAATCTTCAGCGGCTAGCGAGTCTGGCGAAGCAGCCCTGCCTCGGCGACGGAACATAGCATAGGCCTCGGGTATTCGCTCAGCCTTATTCGATTTTAGAATGCCGGCGTTGCGCACAAGCCCAGCTAGCGAGCGGACGGTGTAAGCGCCGCGGCTGAATCCAAAGAAAAAGAGTTCATCGCCCAAGGCAAAAATGTGAACGAGAAACCGGTAGCAGTCTTGTATATTCTTGTCGATGCCGGCGCCGGTAATCGCGGCGAGGTGTTTGTCTGCATCGGTACCTATGCCCAGGTCATAGTAGACTATCTGCTCGTCTTTTGCTTGCTCGTTAGGCGTGCCGCAGCTAAATCCATAAGAGGCGATGGCGCGCGTTAACCGAACAACATTGCTAGGGTGTTTAGTTTCAGGAGATCCCCAAGTGCCGTCTGCGCAGGTTATGAGTCGCTTCATCCCTGCTCCTTGAATCTTGGTCTTTGTTTTGTAGCCTTTGGTTTCAGCAACTAGTTAGTAGTCGCTCGCTAGACGATGTGCCCGATCCAGCGGCCTGCGAGCATGACGCCACACCAAAGGAGCAGGGAGGCTAATCCCGCAAGTCGAAGTCTGAGATGAGGCTTGCTACTTGCGTCATCAGCTTGCAGCAGAGTGGAAAGGCTGCGGTGCAGGAGTAGCATATTTATCCCCGCAAGCGCGAGTAGAATAATTTTCCATTGGAATGCTGGGTTAACAACGTGAGAGGCGGCGCGGGTAATAAACATGCCTAGCCCTGTGATGAGCGCGATCACGAATGCCCCCCACACCCAGGGGAGGATTTCGCGACCGAGCGTTGAAAGCGGGTAACGAACGGCGCCGACACCGAGGAGCCGCAGGTCTATCGTCGCAATCGCGCCGACAAGCAACGCCGCGGCGATTACGTGAATCGATTCGAGAAAGGGAAACCAAGACGTGCCGCCAATCTCCCAAGAAAGCGGCCAGTTCTCGATATCAATCCAGAAAGGGGCTTTTAATAGTTCCTCTAACATGACGCTCACTCTAGGTGGTGTTTTGCTCGGTGATGAGATTCGTGAGTTCTCTGTCGCGTATTTTTGGTTCGGGTGTCATCCGCTAAGCGGGATAGTAAAGATACTCCGCATAAGCGATCCAGCGTCCTGCCATGGCAGTCATTATCCAGAGTCCGAGGGAAAGCAACGCAGCGAGCTTGCACGTTACTCTTCTCGCTGCTGTGCGTGACCAAATGTCCTCCCCTCGAAGACTGATTCGATAGACTAAAAAACTAAGCGCTATCGCGGGGAGTAAAAAAGCGAGCTTCCACAGAAACACAGGATTGTCTAGATAACGAAAGGGACGTGCAAACAAGAAAAAACCGCCCGACACAGCATTGGCTAGAAGTGCCCACCACAGCCACGGCACGAGGCGCGTATTCATCTCCAAGAGCTGCTGGCTGGGGAGCGCTAGCCCCAGCATGCGCAGATTGATCATAACGACGCTTCCCATAATCGCTGCTATGCCGAGAATGTGCACGGTTTGAATGATCGGTGGAAAGCCGGGGATGCTTCGCAGAGCCCAGAGTGCGCCGGCCTGCAGCGCACCGCCGTCGATGGCCTCCGCCAAAGTTAAAAACACTGCGTCCACGGCGATACTCCGTTACAGATACTTGTCAGTCACAGCGCCCTCGGAGGCTGAGGCAACCGTCGCGGCATACTTTGCCAGCACACCGCGCGTGTAACGCGCCGCAGGCTTCTGCCATTTGGCAAGGCGTGCAGCAATTTCTTCATCGCTGACATGTAGCTCGACCGTATTGGCGTCGGCATCTATCGAAATCTTGTCGCCTGTCTCAACTATCGCGATCGGCCCGCCTTCACTCGCTTCTGGCGTCACATGGCCCACAACGAAGCCGTGGCTACCGCCAGAGAAACGGCCATCGGTGATGAGGGCAATCTCTTGACCCAACCCTTTACCCATAATTGCAGACGTTGGGCTGAGCATTTCGCGCATGCCCGGCGCACCGCGAGGCCCCTCATATCGAATAACAAGGACGTCGCCCGAGACGACTGTGCCGTCAAGCACGCCGGCGAGACACTCCTCTTCAGAATTGTAGACGCGGGCGTTGCCCGTAAACGACACGCCTTCTTTACCGGTGATTTTAGCGACCGCACCACCCGGCGCAAGATTGCCACGCAGCACACACAGGTGGCTGTCTTTTTTGATTGGATTGTCGAATGGGCGAATGATGTCTTGGCCATCGGGGTAGGGCTTCACGTTCGCAAGGTTTTCGGCAAGAGTCTTGCCTGTAACCGTCATACAGCTTCCATCAAGCATGCCAGCATCAAGCATGGTTTTCATAAGTGGCTGGATACCGCCTATCTTGATTAGCTCCGACATCAAATATTTGCCGCTTGGTTTTAAGTCTGCAACCATCGGGGTCTTCTTGCCAAGGCGGGTAAAGTCGTCGAGTTCAATGTCCACGCCCATCGAAAACGCCATCGCAATAAGATGGAGAACAGCGTTTGTTGACCCGCCTAGCGCGATGACGACTTTGATTGCGTTCTCGAAGGCGGCGCGCGTCATGATGTCAGAGGGCTTAATGTCATTTTTTACGAGATGCATTATCGCTGCGCCCGCGTCCAAACAGTCTTGCTGTTTTTCAGGAGAAGTTGCATCTTGCGCAGAGGAATTTGGCAAACTCATGCCCATCGCTTCTATCGCCGAGGCCATTGTGTTGGCTGTATACATGCCACCGCAAGATCCGGGTCCGGGGATTGCGGTCTCTTCGATATTTTTAAGTTCAATATCCGACACCTTGCCGGCGGCGTGACCACCAACGGCTTCGAAAACTGACACGACATTAGTGTGGTTCGGGCCGGGCTGAATTGTGCCGCCATAGACGAAAATCGAAGGTCGATTTAGTCGCGACATGCCCATTAAAAGCCCTGGCATATTTTTGTCGCAACCCCCGATGGTAATGATGCCATCGTGACCCATACAGCCCGAGACTGTCTCGACGCTTTCGGCGATGACCTCACGCGAAACCAAAGAATATTTCATTCCTTCGGTGCCCATCGATATGCCGTCAGAAATAGTCGGGCAGCTGTAAATAATGCCTTTGCCGCCTGCCGTGTCGGTCGCTTTGTTTACGTCTTCGGCGAGTTTGTTTATGTGCATGTTACAGGGAGTGACCATGCTCCATGTGGACGCGATGCCGATCTGTGGTTTTTTAAAGTCGTCATCGCGGAATCCCACGGCGCGCAGCATGGCGCGGCTCGGTGCTTGCTCGACTCCGTCGACGACGAGTTTTGAATATTTGCGGCTGTCTTTATCGGTCATGGGTGGTCACCTTCATCTCTTGTGGCACTATAGTTTGGCAGTTTGGCGGTTGCCGGCGAGCTTTAGCCAAGAGGCTGAGCCAAGAGAATGAGCCAAATGGCTTCGCGCAGCGGCACACGAATCGGCACTCAATATACACTAGCGCTAATGCCGGTGCATGCCCTTTGGCTTAGCGAAGGCATGGGGTATAGTTGGAAGGCTAAACGCCGTGGCTTAAAAACGTTTTGGCGTGGGGATTTCTGTTAATTTGCCGCGAGGTGGCCTGAAATCGATCTAGCATAATTTTATCACCACACTCGTTCGATACATTACACCGATAGGAAAGAGGACGTTTCATGTTGATTTTGCAGTACTGGAACACGATGACCGCCGCCCACCCAAACCCCTTATCTCTAAAACCGAAATTCTCAAACGCGAAATTCGCAGCCGAGCCGCAAGCCAACGCAGCTAAATCCGCTGGTAATCTTTGTGCCATTCGATCAATCGCCGGCGTACTGAGTCGCTACCGACTCGCGATGCTCTTCGTCATGGGGCTATCTGCAAATGCGGCAGCTCAAGACACCGCATCGGCAGACGACGCAGCGGGGCTTTACACTGCCAATTGCGCCGCTTGCCATAACAACCCGTCGGATCGCGCGCCGAGTCGCGAGGCCCTGGGGGGCTATAATCCCAATGCGATTTATCACGCGCTCAACAATGGCATTATGCGTACTCAGGGCCAAAATCTTAGCGATGATCAGAAAATCGCGATAGCCGAGTATTTAACCGACGCAGAATATAACCGAGACAGACTCGAACGATTTACCGCCTGCAAAGAGCCTATGGGCGAACTTAATCTTGCCGCGACGGGGAGTTGGAACGGCTGGGGCGTGACCGAAAACGGACAGCGGTTCCAGCCTGAGTCTCCGCTTAATTCAGCCAATTTAGCGGATCTCGAGGTCGCTTGGGCCTTCGGTGTCGAAGGTGCCTCGGCTGCGCGTGCGCAGCCTGCGGTGTTGGATGGCGTGATGGTCATGGGTTCGCCTTCGGGTCAGGTGTATGCGCTAGATGTGGCGACCGGTTGCCATTATTGGACTTACGCCGCCATTGCCGAGGTACGTGCCGCGCCGACGATCGTCTATGTAGCAGATTTAGACGCGACGGTTGCGATTGTAGCCGATCAGTCTAACCGCGTTTACGCCCTTGACATGCGCGATGGCAGCAAGCATTGGCACGCTGACCCGGACGCAAATCCTTGGGCCGTGAGCACCGGCGCGCCAGTCGTTCACGACGGAGTCGTGTTTGTCCCTGTGTCGTCGATGGAGGTTGCCGGTGCCGGTAATCCTCAGCATGTGTGCTGCACATTTCGCGGCAACGTTGTTGCGCTCGACTTAGCGCTTGGCGATGTTCTGTGGCAAACCTTCATTATGGACGAGGCACAGGTCGTAGGCACAAATGCTGTGGGCAACGACATTATGGCCCCGTCGGGCGCGCCGATTTGGGGTTCAGCCACGTTCGATGCGAAACGCAACCGCGTGTATGCCGGAAGCGGGCAAAATTATAGTCGACCCACAAGCGATACAAGCGACTCGGTCATCGCGTTCGATGCAGCAACCGGCGCCATCGATTGGGTGATGCAGACAGTTGCGCAAGACGCGTTCACGATGGCCTGCACCATGAGTGCAGAACATCCAAACTGTCAGGAGCCTGGCCCCGATGTAGACATTGGCGCACCGGTACTTGCAGCGACGCTGTCTAACGGTCAAGACATTGTTGTCGCCGGCACAAAGGGCGCAGAGGTTCTGGGGCTAGATCCCGATGACGGAGGCAAAGTGCTCTGGCGGGTTAGCGTAGGCCGCGGTAGCCCGCTCGGGGGTATTCATTGGGGCATGGCATTCGAGGGCGACGTGGTTTACGTGCCTGTGTCGGATCGAATCCCCGGAGGCGATGGCGAACCGTTGCCGGGTCTGCACGCAATCGATATGAAGACCGGGGACACCCTGTGGTATGCAGCGGCACCTAAGCGCTGCGTTGGCTTTGGCTTTAGCTGTTCCGAAGCGTACTCCGCACCGGTTACCGTTGTGGGTGATGTCGTGCTTGCTGGCGCGCTTAACGGTTTCTTGTTTGCGCATAATCGCGAGACAGGTGAACTGGTTTGGGAGCTCGACACCAAATTAGACTACGCTACGATAAACAATGTGCCTGCGAGCGGGGGTGCGATCGACGCAGCGGGTCCTGTTGTTGCCGGTGACTATCTCATCGTTAACTCCGGCTACGCACAGTTTGGTCAATTAGGAGGCAATGCGATGATCGTTTACCGACTGCCTCAGGCTCAAACAGCAGAATAGCGCGAGTGCATTACAAGCGCGCCGTGGCTGTTTCTGTAATCACGTCCGATTACGGCTAGTGTCACGCGCCGCGCTCGCCTATGCTGAGGTCTGAACTCGCAGAGTAGGAGAGGGCAGGCGCGTCGTTAGCCTGCACATGAACGATGAAGCCACTGCAACTAGCCGACGGTGCCACCCTTCTAGATTCCGCCGTTTACGAGAGTGCGCGACAAGCGCGAGATCCTCGCTATGACGGACGCTTTTTTATCGGCGTGCTGACGACAGGCATTTACTGTCGTCCTATCTGTCCCGTTCGAATACCCAAACAAGATAACATCCAGCTCTATCGGTCTGCCGCGGCGGCGGCAACGGCGGGCTTTCGTCCTTGTTTGCGCTGCAGGCCAGAGTCTTCTCCCGGCACGCCAGCGTGGACTGGCGGATCATGGAAAGTCACCCGTGCACTCGAGATGATTGAGCGTGGCTTTCTGGACGTCAGCACGCTAAGCGCACTCGCAGCGAAGCTCTTCATTGGCGAGCGGCAACTCGGACGGCTGTTCCAACAGCACTTAGGCGCAGCCCCCAGTGAAGTAGCACAGACGAGGCGATTGCATTTCGCAAAGAAGCTCATAGACGAAACAGGTTTGCCACTCACGACACTCTGCTTCGCGGCAGGTTTTGGCAGCGTTAGGCGCTTTAACTCGGCCTTAAAGCAAACCTATGGCAAGAGTCCGCGCGAACTCAGAGCACGGCGTTTAACCCGCACGAATCGCGAGAAAGTGAGTAAAGGGAGTGAATGGAGTAAAGGGAGTAAGGGAAGTAAAGTAAGTATAGGGAGTGCGGTAGGCGCAATCGTGCTCACCCTAAGTTACAGGCCTCCCTTCGACTGGACAGCACTGCTGAGGTTTCTGGCCTATCGCGCTATACCTGGTGTCGAACAGGTCACTGAGTCGAGTTATGCGCGCAGCTTCAGAGTAATCAATGACGAGGGTAAGGTCGACGCGCAAGGGCATTTTATTGCGCAGTTCAGCACAGACGCCAATACCGTTTCGCTCAGTGTCTGGATAGACAACAATGCTGGGCTTCAGCGGGTGGTTGAGCGCGTTCGCGCGATACTCGACCTGCGTGCAGACAGTGAGATAATCGACAGCACACTTACTGCTGACCCTCGACTTGCCAAGTTGGTTGCGCGTTACCCGGGGACCCGCGTGCCAGGCTGCTGGAGTGGTTTCGAGGTCGCCCTTCGCGCGATTCTCGGGCAGCAGGTGACGGTGAAGGCAGCGTCTACGCTCGTGTCGCGCTTGGCGATGCGACACGGAGAGGCGTATGACTGCGACCAAGAAGGTATCGACTACTTTTTCCCAGAAGCTGAGGCCATCGCGATCGCCGATCTGGAGGGACTGGGAATTGTGCGAGCGCGCGTAGCGGCAATTACAGATGTCGCTCGCCGGATAGTCGCAGGTGAACTCGATATTGGCCCGAATGCATCGCTCGAGGCGTTTGTCCGTGCTTTTTGCGAGATTAAGGGAATCGGCGAATGGACTGCGCATTACGTTGCCATGCGGGCACTGGCCGATCCTAACGCTTTCCCGCATTCCGATCTCATCTTGCTCCGCGCGGCGGCAGACACAGATGAGACACTAACCCCGCGAATGCTGAAGGCGAGGGCGGAGCCTTGGCAGCCCTGGCGCGCCTATGCAGTGTTGTTGCTCTGGCGTGGTTACGCCGCGATTGAAAATTAAACAGGGTATCGGCACCCAGAGCCAAGGTGAAAGGGGAGAAGGTGACATGTCTGCGAAAGAAGAAGTTATGAAGAGCACACAGCTATTCACTTACCTCGACACGCCGATCGGCGCACTTTTACTCGCCGGCGATGGGGAGTCATTAACTTTGCTCGGCTTTCCGTCGGGCAAAATGCAGAGACGTCACAAGGACTCCTGGCAGCGCAGCGATACGGCCTTCGCAGAGGCATGTGCGCAGCTGACGGCGTATTTTTCGGGTGAGCTTAGTGATTTCGATTTGCCGCTAAATCCACAAGGCACCGAATTTCAAAAAGAGGTCTGGCTAGCGCTGCGTCAGATACCCTATGGCGAGACCTGGAGCTATGGAGAGCTCGCCCGGCAAATAGGCAGGCCGAAGGCATCGCGTGCCGTGGGCGCAGCGAACGGCGTCAATCCATTGCCAGTTATTATTCCTTGTCACAGGGTGATCGGTGCGAACGGCAAATTAACTGGCTTTGGTGGCGGCATCGAGATCAAACAGCATCTCCTCGCACTAGAGCAAACGTATTTGGCAAGTTGCAGGTGAGCATTGATCAATTGTTGGTCTAATACCTAGCGGTCTTCTTTTGCTAGAATGTAGCCCTGCTGCTTCGCTTCTCCTATCGCTGCCGAGCTGTAGGGCAGGATAATCAATCATAGTAAACATTGAGCAGAGAGAAAGAGACAGCATGCGCAGTAGTCAGCAGCACATTATCGAAAGCGTTAACGGATGGCTTGCGGGAGGCCAGCCGGTTTGGGTCTGTACCATTCTCAAAACATGGGGATCATCGCCTCGGCCTATCGGTGCAATGCTTGCTTGCAACGGCGCGGGCGAGTTAGTCGGATCGCTGTCCGGCGGTTGCATCGAAGAAGATTTTCTCGAGCAGCTAAGAGATGGATCGTTAAAGGCACGATATGACGCCGAGGGCGGTCCGTTTGTTATCGAATACGGGGTTACCGAGGCCGAGCAGGCGCGACTAAAGCTGCCCTGCGGGGGACAGCTTCATGTGTTGCTCGAATACGTTAAGCCATCGCCCGAAAATAGAGTGGTCTTTGCTGCGCTGGTGCAAGCATTACAGAGTCATTCGAAAGTGAGTCGGAGTGTCGATTTAGTTACGGGTGCGCTCAGTGTTTATAGTCTCGAAGCCAGTTCAGTCGCAGACGAGGTGAAACCGGCAGAGGCGGCGAGTGAGTCGAGAGCGGCGCCTGTCGAGCTCGACGAAGGCGTAATGCTGCATCGCCTGAGCCCGGTCTATCGACTGCTGCTATTAGGCGCCGGCGATGTTGCCCGCTATGTTGCAGAAATGGCGATCGCGCTCGAATACGAAGTCACTTTGTGCGATCCACGACCGAATTACCTCGATCATTGGTCAGTGAGCGGCGTTGAGATTTCGGCAAGCCTGCCAGATGATTTGGTGCGGGCTAAATTCAGCAACCCCTATAGCGGCATCGTCGCCCTTGCTCACGATCCTCGAGTCGACGATATGGCGCTGATGGAAGCACTTAAAACTGACGCGTTTTATGTCGGCGCGATGGGGTCTGAGAGAACCTCGGCCGCAAGACGGGAAAGACTTCCAGAGCTTGGGCTAAGCGAGGCAGAGATTGTCACACTGCACGCGCCGATAGGATTTCAGATAGGCAGCAAAACACCGGCAGAAATCGCGATCGCAGTGATGGCCGAAATTACCGCTGTGCGCCACGGCCGACGAGACTGACAGCCTCGTTACTCCTGATCAATCCCTAATTCGACGCCCGCTTCCTCGAGCGACTCTAGCCGTCGTGCGCCCGCAAGAATGCCAATGATGCCGTAATTACCCTCATGGCAGGCGTATTCATAAATTGGCTCGTCGATGCGCGACAGCGGGTATTCGCCCGACCACTGAGCGGTATAAACCGAAGGGTCGTCGACGGTAAATCCGTAGATCAACTTATTATTGCCGTCGCGGCGGAACGTCTCGATCACGGTCAGATTATCTGTCGGCGCGCCTCTGTAAAGATGCCACGGATTATAGTGTTTGGTTTCTACGATAAGCGTATCGCCTTCCCAGCGCCCGATTGAGTCCCCCATCCATTTATTCAGCGCAGGTGAGGCGGCCGATCTTTCGTCGCTGATTTTAATAATGCGCGCGTCGTGCACCATCTCGATGATAATCGTGACATAGCCTGGCGACTGAACGATCTGCATGTGGCTGTTGTACATAACGGGGCTCATTACCGGCCCTGAGCTGTTGCCGAACGAAACAAGGCAGCGTTCGCCTAATGAACGCCCTTCGGGCCCATCGTTGCGGTCGGGCCGGCCTGCGGCGAGTGCTGCCATCGTGTCGTCGAATCCCGCCACGCGCTCTGGTATGCGGCCATTAGCAGGCTCGATTACTGCAGAGGTTCGAAACTCACCATCGATTGTGGGCAAGAACATGCCGCGGTCAGTCCAGAATAGGTCGTAATTGCCTACGGGCGGCAGCGCCTCGGCGGCGGGCGCTGGCCTGTCTGGGTCCAGAGGTTCGTTATCCTCTTCGACTGCCTGCTGCGCCTGTCGTTCGAGCTCGATCGCTTCGGCTTCGGTATACGCGCGCTTGGTGCCGAGTTCAGCAGGGCGTTCGAAAGGCATAACGGTCGCATTTTTCCAATTGCCCTGAAGGTCGGGCACGCCCCATTCGGTAACGCCTGATTGAGCATGTGCAGTGGATGCGATGGATAACACTGACGTAAGGACAGACAGGAAGCTTAGCGGCGACGCGGTGTGGCCGACAGTGCGTGATATTCCGATTGGCATTGTGCCGATTGACTTTATAAACGTGGCTAGCATGGTCTCTCCAAGGCGACTGACGCATCGATTTCGCGCATACCGGCGCGCATCCTTTAAAACGGTGACTCGACGCCACAGCTGCTGACGTTATTTTATTGAGAAGAAAAATAAACCAGAGGCTAGGCCAAGGCAAGCGCTTCAACTGCTCTGGTAACCGCTTGTTAGAGCGGCGCTCGGCGCGGCCACGGAGCTGCACTCTCCAGCTGTGCTGCAAGCTTGAGCAGCACAGCATCTTGGCCCCAGTCGGCACTCATCTGAATGCCAATAGGCAGCCCAGTGCTTGAGCTATGCAGTGGCACCGACATACTGGGTGCGCCCGTGCCATTGTAAAAGGCGGTGAAGCCGCTGTACTGGCTGAATTTGGCGGCGTAATCTTTTAGGTCGGTGCTGTTCATATTGAGCCAGCCGAGTGGCGCAGGCGGCTTGCTGAGTACCGGCGACACGATTATGTCGACTGTCTGGTGGAAGGCGTGCATCGCCAGCTCTAGGCGCCGAAGGCTGTCGCGTGCCTTCACATAGTCAGAGGCGGTGACTTTGGCGCCGCCCTTGGCCATCACCTTGGTCGAGAGTTCGACCGGCGCCTCATCGAGGCTAAGTCCTAGTGAGTCTAGCCGCGGCTGTATGCTTTGTAGTACATGCGTACCTATGATTTTAGACATGGCACTGGCTGCCCGCGAATGGTCTGCCGGATGAGGCTGTTCTTCGACGCTGTGACCAAGACTTTCAAGTAATCTCCCCGCCGCACGGACGCCTGCGAGCACTTCGGTATCGATCAGCTCACCTGTCGGATGTGTGGTGACAAGCGCTATGCGCAGCTTAGCGGGCGGCGCTTGTTTAAGCGCGTCGGAGAAGCTCGGGTTCGTCCCAACAGTCTGCTGGGCGAGCAGAGGGTTGGCGAATAAATCGTGAGTAGTCAGCGTAATCAAGTCGAGAAAAGCGGCACTGTCGCGAACCGTTTGGCTCACCACATGCCCGACACTGAGCCCGCTCCAACATTCGGCGAGCGTGCCTTCTATAGTCGTAAGTCCGCGACTTGGCTTGAGACCAAAGAGGCCGCAGTTGGCTGCAGGAATACGGATTGAACCACCGCCGTCGCTGGCGTGTGCGGCGGGGACAATGCCCGCTGCGACGGCAGCAGCAGCGCCACCGGACGAGCCGCCAGTGGAGTGAGTGAGCTGCCATGGATTGCGGCAAGCGCCAGTCAATACAGGTTCGGTGGTTAGTGTGAGGCCCCATTCGGGCGTGTTAGTTTTGCCCAGTATGTTAAGCCCCGCATCTACATAGCGCTGCACTATTTTGGCGTTGTCTCGAGCGATAAAATACTTAAACAACGCACTGCCAAAACAGGCAGGCAGACCCGCGGCTGGGCTCAGGTCTTTGATAAGGAATGGCACGCCTGCGAGCGGGGAAGAATTGTTTGGGCTCGCTGCCTTTACTCGAGCAAGCGCGGCGTCATAGCCCTCGTGCACGATCGCGTTAAGGGCGGGGTTAATCTCTTGCGCGCGCTCGACTGCGCATTGATTGACTTCTAAGGCGCTAAAATCGCCGCGGGCGATGCCTTCGCCAAGTGCGACGGCGTCCAATGTTAGATAGTCTTCTTTTGAGAGCATAATAACCTCTGTTTTCTGGCCCTAATTATCGAAGCGTCCCGCGGTATACCATTTCACCTCACACGCTCGTGTTTCAACGAGATCGACAACATCGAGGATCAACGCAAAAAGCGCCATCCTCACCACGACGCCGTTGTCGGTCTGCCTAAAAATCGCGAGATTAGGATGCAGGTTCAGGTCGTTATCGAGCTCGTTCGCCTCTTCGCGTGAATCGCGTGGCAGCGGATGCATGATGACCGTATTGGGGGCGCAGTTACGCGTGTAAATTTCTTGATTAAGTTTGAAGCGGCCGCGGTAAATATTGGCTTCAAGGCGGCTGCTAAACCGTTCTTCTTGAATGCGGGTAAGATACACAGTGTCGTTGTCGTTAAGGCCTTTTTCCATGTCATCGGTTTCGATAACACTGTGGCCCGCGGCGCGTAATTCGGCCACGATATTTTCAGGCATTTTAAGTTCGGCAGGAGAGATCAGCGTAAACGTGATTTTGGTAAATAGCAGAAGCAGCTGCGAAAGCGAGTGCACGGTGCGGCCATGCTTCAGATCGCCCACCATGGCTATGCGCATGCCGTCTATTTTACGATTGTTCGCATTGAGCTCTTTTTTAATCGTGTAAAGGTCAAGCAGTGCCTGCGAGGGATGTTCATTAGGCCCGTCGCCGCCGTTAATGACAGGCACGCGGCTCGCGCGCGAAAACTCCTCTACCGAGCCCGCCTGCGGGTGGCGCATGACGATAATGTCGCTGTAGCCGCTGACCACTCGTGCGGTATCGTAGAGAGACTCGCCTTTTGAGATCGATGAGGTTTTAATGTCTGAGGTTTCGCGTACATAGCCGCCGAGTAGATTAAACGCGCAGCCAAAACTAAAGCGCGTGCGGGTGCTCGGCTCGAAAAACATATTGCCTAGAATAGCGCCGTCCAGCGCGTTGGTGCGGCGCTCTCGACGAGCGAAGGGCTGCATACTGTCGGCGACATCGAAGACACGCTCGATGGCGGCTCGGTCGAACTGGGTGACGCTGGTGATATGGCTGCCGCGGAAATCCATGTAGCTCGTTTATCCTTATTTTTCTTGATGCTGCTGACTGTTATGAATAGCCTGAGTCCCTCGTTTCTCGAAACGATCTGCCCTCTAAGCTGAGGTTGAGAGGCTCCTTGCCGATAAGTCTACTACAGTTGCGCGCCACGCTGTAATCGCCGAGAACGCCTTTCTGCGAAGCGGCTCCTTTTCATACAGCGGAGCGTCAATAACCGCATCGAATTAAAGAGAAAATTGGAGAAGAGAAGGATGGCGGGCAAAAGCATCTACTGGTACGACTTCGAGACCTTCGGTAAAGACGCGAAGCGCGGCCGAGCCTCGCAGTTCGCAGGCATCCGCACCGATGAAGACCTAAATATTATCGGTGAGCCTCTGCTGCTCTATTGTAAGCCGAGTCCGGATTTCCTCCCTGAGCCGATGGCCTGCTATATCACCGGCATCTTGCCTCAAAAGGCTGCGGCTGAAGGACTTTGCGAGCGTGAGTTTATCGAGCGCATCCTGGTCGAATTTTCAGAGCCCGGTACCTGTGTCGCAGGCTATAACAGTCTGCGTTTCGATGACGAGATGACAAGGCAGTTGCTCTACCGCAATTTTCACGACCCTTACGAGCGCGAATACAAGAACGGTAATTCACGCTGGGATCTTATCGATGTCGTGCGCCTGTGCGCTGGCGTTCGCCCCGATGGGATTAAGTGGCCGCTGCGTGAAGACGGTTCGCGCAGTTTTAGGCTAGATCAACTGACGGTGGCTAACGGTATCGAGCACGGCGCGGCGCATGATGCGCTCGCTGATGTTATTGCAACCATCGGAATGGCAAAACTCCTGCGTAAAGCGCAGCCTAAACTTTATGATTATGCCTACGGACTTCGTTCTAAGGCTGCGGTTCGGGCGCAATTTGACCTGGTGACACACAAACCGGTGCTGTTTATATCGATGGCTTTTCCTGCGCGACAGGGTTGTCTGTCCTTTGTCATGCCGCTCTGTCCGCATCCCACTAAAAATAACGCGATTATCGCTTGCGATCTTCGGGTAGACCCCGCGCATTGGCTAAGCCTTTCCGCCGAGGAATTGGCGACGAGACTCTATAAGCGTCGGAGCGAACTTCCCGAAGGAGAGGACGCGGTGCCGCTGCATGTTATTGCAACTAATAAATGCCCAGTTATAGCGCCAATAGGGGTGCTCGATGAGGGGCTTGCGGCCCACTACGGCCTAGATAATACGATTTGGAAACGGCATTTTGAGGCTATTCAAGCAGCAGATGCAGCGGCGACTGTGACGACCGCGTTTGGGCGTGCAAGCGAAGGCGCGGCCGAGACGGATCCGGATTTTATGATTTATACGGGTTTTTTCGGTGACTCAGACAAAAAATTGATGCAAACCGTGCGCCGGTCAGCGCCAGCCGATCTTGGGCGTTTGGATATCCCCTTTAGAGACCCGCGATTAAAAGAGATGCTGTTTCGTTATCGCGCGCGCAATTACCCTGAGACCCTCACGGACGGCGAGGGCAAGCAGTGGCAGAGCTTTTGTTTGTCCCGCGTCAATGACAGGCATGCCCGAGAAATCTACGCTGCCGGCGTCGCTGAGGCGAGGGGGCGAGGAGGGGCTGAGGTCGAGTCGCTGCTAGACTCGTTGAATGCGTATGTCGATTCTCTAGGCGTCGAACACAAATAGCGTAGAGAACGTCAAAGCTAATCACAGAAGCCTCGCTACCCATTAGTGTGGGAAACCAGTAAAATTCGCCCAGTAATAATGTCAGGCAGCACCACCTTTCAGGTGAGTGTCATCAGCTTATGAAAGCGATCGTGAACGCCTACTATGTCGAGGGAATATGGACAAGTTTCAAGAGATCAGGCCGTATCAAGACGATGAGGTGGAAGCGGTCCTTGAGTCACTGCTGCGAGATGCTGAAATGCTCGACAGTATCGCCCGCTTTTATGCGCCTAATTTCTCACGCGTCCTCCCTTTCGTAGCGCGAATATTCGCGAAATCAAAGTTAAAAAAGCAGCTGCGCGGCGTCGATAGCATCCGTGAAATCCAGCACGTGATCGCGACATACATGGACAAGATGATCGAGGAGACGACGACGTCGCTCACGCATTCGGGTCTTGAAAATCTGAGGCCTGGGCGAAGCTATGTCTTTATTTGCAATCACCGCGATATTGCCATGGACCCAGCGTTCGTAAACTATATGCTTTATCACGCAGGATTCGAGACGCTACAGATAGCGATTGGCGATAATCTATTGAAGAAGCCGTTTGTGTCCGATTTGATGAGGCTTAATAAAAGCTTCATCGTTAAGCGTTCGGTTAAGGGACGAGAGCTGCTTGCCTCACTAAGGTTGTTATCAGAATACATCCATTACTGCATCGAGACGGGAAGCAATGTTTGGATAGCGCAGCGTGAGGGCCGAGCGAAAGACGGAATAGATCGGACTGACCCTGCGCTGTTGAAAATGCTCGCTATCGCACACCGCAAAGAACCGATGCGTGAGAGCCTAGGCCGGCTGCATATCATTCCGGTGACTCTTTCTTACCAGTACGATGCCTGCGATACGCTGAAGGCACAAGAACTCTATATGCGTGAGAAAGAGGGCCGGTTTCAGAAAGACGAAGGCAGCGACATTCGTTCGATAGTGACAGGGATGATGGGTGAAAAAGGCGCGGTGCATGTGGCGTTTGGAGAAGAATTGGAACTCGATTCGGATGTGCCTGAAAAAATTGCTACGGCAATCGATGCGCAAGTACTTGCTAATTATCGGCTTCAGGATATTAACTATCTTGCGCTACAACGATTGCTCGACGAGGGGCAACTCACCGAGGGGGAAACCCTTAAAGCCTCAGATGTTCTCGCAAATTGGCGAGCCAAAGCAGACGATTTGTTGGCCTTCGAACATCGTCTGAGCAGCGTGGCAGCGGAGCTGCAACCGTATTGGCTGCGCAGCTATGCGAATAGCGCGATACTTAAAGTCTAGCTGGCGAGCAAGGCTCGTCGGTTCTGCGCTACACCCGCAATTATAGCTCACCGTGCTATCCGCGGTTTAGTTTTGCAGCCGCAACGTCAAAGCGCTCGCGCAGTTCTTTTCGTTTTTCTGGCGAGAGGGGGCCTAGGCATTGCAGTCTCAACTGTTCATCGCGCGAGTGCTTGATAACGTCAGCAGCTGAACGCTTGGCTTGCCCAAACACGGCTTTAAGCTGTTCTAATTGCAACTGCATGCGGAGCGCCTGATCTGCACTTGGCGTGTCTACATTGGCGCTAATTTCAAGTTCTGTGCAAAGCCTTGCGGCACTGATTGCAGCCTCACTGCTTAACTTGTCTAGATCGGCAGCTTTGGTAGCCTTGAGTAACGACGCGAGGCGTGCGTCTAAAATGGCTGTGAACGAATCGTCATCAGGCCTTGTTAGCGCCTTCCAGTCTTCCGAATCAAAGGCAGCTTTCGCAGTCGCAAACTCGTCTGCGTCTTTAGCGCTTAGGAGACTTGCTTCAAATGCGTCGAGCTTGTCAGTTAATGCACTCACCGTCGCGATCCGCTGCTGCTGTCTCTTGTCGGGAAGCGCCTTATAACGCGTATCGAATCGACGCTTAAGCGTAGTAAATCGCTCGGTATAGATTTTGCCGCGATTCCCAAGCTTAGGGCTAAGTGCCGCAGAGAACTGTTGGGACTGATCTTGGTACTGCTCACGAGCTTGCCTAAACTCCTCGTCATCAAGGGCAAGCAGTGACTCAAGCGAGCTGAGCAATGCGTCGAGCTCGGCGCTGACCTTCGCTATGTCGATATTGGCATGGGCTGTCTTCGAATTACGATTCGCAGCGTTTTCTCGGCGCGGTCTGCCCTCGGCTGAATCGCCCGTCTCGCGGGTGAAAATGCTGTCACACGCGGCGCGGAAGGCGCGCCAATAATTCTGATCATCTTTATGATTGCTGGGGCCTATTTCTTTCCATTGGCGTTGAAGCTCTTTGGCTGCACGCATAGCCTCAGCGCGGTCATCAGAGGCCGCTAAGGCTTCGGCTTGGGCAATCGCTTCGAGTTTACGATTGGCGTTCTCTTGGCTCGCTTCGCGGCGTAACTTACGCAAATTATTGAGAAGTCCGTAATAGCGCTTTTGCAGTTCTTTTATCTTGGCTTGCTCAACCGGCGCTGTGTCTTTCCAGCGCTGTTCTGCAGCGCTGATAATGGTGCCGATTTCCGCTGCGAGGCGCTGTTCATTTGCCTTGGTATTCTCGCTTGAGTCGCCATTCTCAGCTGCTGCTGTGTCTGCACTGCTTAGGCGCTCGAAATCAGCCTCGAGCTGCGCGCAAAGCGCGACGCGGTTGTCGAAATTTTCAACTAGCGATTGTTTGCGCTGTTTAAAATGGTCTTTACACGGAGCGTAGGCATCGTCAGACAGCTTTTTAAATTTCTTCCACAGCGATTCATTCTGCTGTGACCGCCCCAGCGTTTTCCATTCTTGATGCGCGGCGCTAATCGCTTTAGCGCGCTCCGCGCCTTGAATATCCGATTCTAAGAGCAGCTGCATAGCGGCAATAAGTTCTTTCTTTTTCTCGGCGGAGGCGAAAAGCTTCCAATCCTTTAATTCCTGGTAGCGCGCTCTGTGTTCGTTCAACTGCTTTTGAACGGCATTACGCAGTTTGCCACTAAGCGGCATCAATGCTGTCTGAATCTTATCCCAAGCAGACAAGCTGGCGTCTGAATGCCCGCCATCTAAAACGAGCTTCAGCTCCTCGATAGATGCGTTTGCTTTTGCGCTCATGTCTTCTTGATGGGCTTTGTTTTGAGCGAGCAATTCCACCATAGCTGTATGCAGCGCCTGGCCTTTTTCTTTCTCAGGCGAGGCTTCAGCGGGCAGCTGCTTGCGTATTTCCCCTAGCCTGTTGCCTAGCGAGTTTATTTCTGTGGTTTGTTTGGGGGTCAACGCTTGAATGAGAGGCTCTAAAATACTGAGTTCAGCACTTGGGTCTGCGTAGACCGGCTGTGTTTTTTCCCGCACAGGTTCTGGGGCGCTCGATTCTATACGCTCAGCTTCGGAGACCGGTGGAGCCGCCTCGGCAACAACTTCTTCTGCACTCACGTCTAGCGACGTTGGCTCAGCTTCTGGCGCTGCGGCGTCTATCGCCTCAGTAATCTCAAGTGCGTCGTCAGCCTTCGTCTCTGCGGTTGCGTCTGTCGCTGGAATGTCTGAGGTTGGATTGCTAGATGTTGTCATAACGTGAACCGTGTGTGTTTTTTTGAATGCTATAAAGTCAGAGTTTATCAGATGTTGAATCCCTGCCGACACAAAGAATTACGTCAATGTCGATTGTCTGCTCTAAACACGAAAGGTTGGTTGCACGCAGGCAGCGCGGTTGTAAGTCGATATTTTTCGGCCAAACCTACCCTTGCTGCTATACTTCGAAGGATCTCAGCTTGCACAGCTTTTGCGGCTACTAGCAGGCAGCGCAGGCCCTGCGGGATGCGCAGCTGACGTATCTCAAAGATTTAATCATATACTTACCCATACCTTGGAACTCCATGCTAGCCCAATCTGTCAAAGACTCAATCCAAGGCGCCTATCGGCAGATGATTAGCGCGAAGGAACTCACCCCGCGCTACGGGCAAAGGTTGATGATTGCCGAGATAGCGAAAGCGTTTGGCAGCCTGCCGAATCATGCAGGCCCGCCGCCGATAGTCGTTGTTGAGGCCGGCACCGGCACTGGTAAGACTATGGCATACACCTTAGCCGTCTTGCCTATAGCACGTGAACTTGGCCTGAAGGTCATTATAGCGACCGCCACCGTCGCGCTACAGGAGCAGGTAACTCAAAAAGATCTTCCCGAGATCCTCGATGCGTCTGAATTAGATTTCACCGTGTCTCTGGCAAAAGGGCGAGGCCGTTATCTGTGCCTTTCTAAGCTCGACATGCTGCTCAGCGGCGGCGATTCGATGCAGGCAATGATGGATCTCTATGGCGACGATGTGAGTGATCCGAGTCATGGCGATAGGCTTCTCTACGAAAAACTTCTCGATGCGTTAAGCAAAGGTGTATGGGACGGCGACAGAGATTCCTGGAAGGATCTGATAACTGAGGAGAACTGGCGGCCTCTAACGGTGGATAATTCACAGTGCATGGGGCCTAAATGCAGTAACTTTAGGAATTGTTGTTTCTACCAAGCGCGCGATTCGATGACCGAAGCGGACTGTATTGTCAGTAATCATGATTTGGTGCTCGCTGATCTGGCCTTAGGTGGCGGAGTGATATTGCCGGAGCCCGAGGAGTGCCTCTATGTTTTTGATGAGGCGCACCACTTGCCCTTGAAGAGCAATAATCATTTCGCGTCGACAACCCGCATAAAGTCGACGGCGGGGTGGCTTGAGAAATCAGAGAAATTACTCAAAGGGCTTAATAAAGACGAATTTCTCGATACGAAGGCGCTGCAGTCACTTACGACGCTAGGGGTGAGTCTTCGCAGCGAGCTTGATGTGGTCTGGGTGCTACTCGAACAGATTGCCGAGGCGGCGGACACAGGAGAAAGCTACGAAGATCGAGTTCAGTATGCGTTTGAGCTTGGGATTGTCCCGGCGCCTATTCGGGCTGCTGCACAAAATTTGGCAACGCTCTTTACGCGCTATGGCACAGGGCTGCGCGCTGTGGTTGACGAATTAAAAGAGGCGTTAGAGGAGGGCGGTGAGCCTGCGCGTCGAGAGCTTGCTGAGCAGTGGTACGGTCTCGCGGGAAGTGCGTTACAGCGCGCGGAATCGTGTCTTTCGTTGTGGTCGAATTACGCAGGCGAAGATCCACAAGGTAAGGCGCCCAATGCGCGCTGGTTAACCTATAACCTCAGTGATGCATTCCCGGATATCACGCTTGCAACAAGCCCCGTTCTGGCAGCTGATGCGTTACAAGAGCGCTTATGGGAGCGCTGTGCAGGCGCTGTGCTTACCTCGGCGACACTGTCCGCTTTGGGCGAATTCTCAATGCTAAAAATGCGCGCGGGGCTGCCAGAGCATGCCATCTATCTGCGCATCTTGAGTCCGTTTAAGTTTAATGAGGTGGCGACACTGTCTGTGCCTAAGATGAACTGTTTGCCAGCAGAGGTCGATAAGCACACAGCGTTTATTGCCGAGGCTATTCCGCGTCTCGTCGATCCCCAAGCGGGTTCACTTATGCTCTTTAGTAGTCGCAGGCAGATGCTTGACGTGATGGGGCAATTGCCGCGTGAGTGGCTCGATCGTGTGCTGTGCCAAGACGATTTCCAGAAATCTCAGCTGCTTAGATACCATAAGCAGCGTGTCGATGCTGCGGAGGGGAGCCTGATATTCGGGCTAGCAAGTTTTGCAGAGGGTGTCGATCTGCCCGGCGAATATTGCACACATGTCCTCATTGCAAAAATTCCGTTTGCGGTGCCCAACGAGCCGATAGAAATGACGCTAGCCAAATGGGTAGAGCAGCAGGGGCTTAATCCCTTTATGACACTGACTGTCCCAGACGCTGCGTTTAAGCTTGTTCAGGCGACGGGGCGATTGCTACGCAATGAAAAAGACGCAGGGAAGATAACTATCTTTGATGAGCGTCTTTCGACTCAGCGCTATGGCCGAACTATTCTCGATTCCCTGCCGCCTTACCGCCTGGAGCTATTAAAGTAGGCTCTGCAGTTTGGTTTTAGTGCTAACTGATCAGAGTGGGGCGAACTGTATCAGCGAGTCAGCTTGTTTGCGGCGAGGAATCCGGCCACAGCGCCAACGAGAGTGGTTATAAGCAACTGCTCAAAAATAACCCCAAGGCCGAAGCCGAGCACAATACCCATCGTTATACACAGCGCATAAGTGCCTTGCTTTGCATTGTCTTTTTTCTTGCGGCTCATAAGGTTCTCCTGCAATCGCTCACGCCATTTTTAAAGAATGCGCATTGAATAAATCGTTGTACCAAGTTCTGTATTACGTCGAGGGTTTACCTCAACGCTGCCTATTTCACCGATTACCGACATTCCCTCAACCACCTTGCCGATGGGCGTGACGCGACCATCAAGCCAAGGGCTTGGGAGCAAACTGATGACGAGTTCGACGCCAGTCTCGCCCGGTGTGGTTGTCATAAGCGCAACGGTGCCGTGAGTAATGGGTTGTGTTCCTAATGCCGCAGAGTAGCGGTGGCCGAGGTTCTCGAGAACATCGAGCACACTCATCTGCTGCAGACGTTGCATCATTTGCTCGCTTTGGTTTCTCAGTGCTTGTGCGGTATCTATTCCCTCTGCTAGATACAGAGGGGCGAGAATTTCGCGTTCGAAATCTTCTCTATTCGCGATCGCGAGACTCGGGTCAACCTCGGCGCTGCTGCTGAATAATGGGCGCGTGTCGAGGCCAAGAGCAGCGCCGTCGATCTCGGCGCGAATCGACGCAGGCTGCAGCCCGAAACGGTTCAGCGCGGGATTTCCTGCCCGCAGTGTGCGACCAGGCACGACAGTGTGAAAACTGGACTGATCGTAGTAACGGGACTTCAACTCAGTTCCGGGGAAATCATAGTCACCGCTAACGAGTGCGATAAATCGCGCTGCATTGCGAGGTGCCGAGCGCGTGTATAGCTCAACGTAAAACGCGCCTTTAGAGGTGAACACCGCGACGAGAGGATTTTCTGGATCCGCCATTGCCGCGCGTGCGCGAGCCTCATCAGCATAGAGTGCGTTGTTAGAAAAGAAGACGAGTAATATCGCAATAAGCGTGATCAGAGTGATCAAGGCTCGCTGCCGGATATTCGAGCACTGCCGGTTCAAGGCGTCTGCATTGAACGCACGCGTTGAGTCAACAGCTAGCGAATGGGGTTTCATAGTCGTTTATCGAGATCATCTTGAGTATCAATATCGATGAGTATACCGTCATCGTCGACATTGAGAGTAAAGATTTTTGCGCTGTGCGTGTTTAGTATGGCGCGCCCTCCTGCGTCTCCTGCAAGGGCGCGCAGCTCATCGAGATAGGCCGAGCCGAACGCAATAGGATGGCCGCGCGCGCCGCGGTAGCAGGGGACAACGATCGATTCAGGGCGAACCGATTCTGCAACCAGAGAGTAGGTTGAAGGCATGACATAGGGCATGTCGGCTAAACAAACAAGGGCCGCATCCCAGTCGGCAATGTGGCTGGCGCCAAAGGCGAGGCTCGCACCCATTCCAGACTCGGCCTGCTCGAATTCGACTAAGGTTATTACCGTGCCTGGATAGTGTTGTGTTGCTCTGTCTCGAATTTCGTGGAATTGAATGCGAAGTTCCGGACGGTAGACGACTACGATAGTGGGTAAGGCCATGCAGAGATTGATAAGAGTTTGTTCGAAAAGGCTTATCTGCCGATTCTCGGGTAGCGCGGCTAATAATTTTGTTGCGCCGAACCGGCGACTAAAACCTGCGGCAAGAACAAGGGCGCCAACCTTTAAAGAACCCGATTGAGGGGCTCGGCTAGACGGGTGTGCTGGGTGGGAGAGAGCAGAGGCGTCGTTCATCCGATTAACCTTATGAACGCTGAATTTGCCTGTGAATGGCCTCAGGCATTGGCCGTTTCGCTAGTGGAGCGTCACGCGAGGGTCGCGTCGCTGCTCTGGCTCTGCGGGTAATTCAACGACCAGATTCTGAGACTTCTTCGTTTCTAGGCTAGGCTCAGAGTCTTTGAAAGCGGCGGCGACTTGCTCACTCAAATGCGCGCGCAGGCGGTTAACCACGCTAGACATGACTTCGATCGTCTGGCTGAGCTGATCTAGGGTGACCAAGGTGCGCTCAGAGTCTTCTGCGCACGAGGGCGCGTCCACTTTCTTTTTGTCGCTCACGCGAGCTACCCCTATCAATAAACTGTTTTTGACGCTTCCCGCAGCGCAATTATCTGGGAAGCGCCTTTTTCGTTTCGCTCTAGTTAGTTACGGGAAAGACTAATCCCAAGTCAGCGCACCGCCGGTCTGGTATTCGATGACACGTGTCTCGAAGAAGTTCTTCTCTTTCCGTAAATCCATGATCTCAGACATCCAAGGGAAGGGGTTCTCCGCGCCAACAAACTGCTCGGGTAGGCCAATTTGTACTAAACGACGGTTTGCGATGAACTGAAGATACTCTTCCATCATCGAGGCGTTCATGCCTAGAACACCGCGCGGCATTGTGTCGCGGGCATACTCTATCTCTAGCTGCGTAGCCTCTAAGATCATCTGCGTTGATGCTTGCTTAAGCTCGTCTGTCCATAGGCCAGGGTTTTCGAATTTGATCTGATTGATCATGTCGATACCGAAGTTGAGGTGCATAGACTCGTCGCGCAAAATGTACTGGAACTGTTCAGATGTGCCAGTCATTTTATTGCGACGGCCCATCGACAGAATCTGAGTAAATCCGCAATAGAAAAAGATGCCTTCTAAACAGCAGTAGAATGCGATAAGGTTTTTGAGAAGTGCTTGATCGTTCTCTTTAGTGCCTGTGTTGAATTTTGGGTCGCTGAGCTCGCGGGTATATTTGAGACCCCATGAGGCTTTCTTCGCGACAGACGGAACTTCGTGATACATGTTAAAGATTTCGCCTTCATCCATCGAGAGCGATTCGATGCAGTATTGATAGGCGTGAGTGTGAATAGCCTCCTCGAATGCTTGACGCAGGATATATTGGCGGCACTCAGGATTGGTTACCAGGCGATAAACTGCCAGCACAAGGTTATTAGCAACGAGGGAATCGGCTGTTGAGAAGAACCCCAGATTGCGTTTTACGATCAGCCGCTCATCCGGAGTGAGTCCGTTAGGGTTCTTCCATAGGGCGATATCAGCGTTCATGTTAACTTCTTGCGGCATCCAGTGATTTGCACAGCCGTCTAGGTATTTCTGCCACGCCCAGTCGTACTTAAATGGGACGAGTTGGTTCAAGTCGGCGCGGCAATTGATCATGGCTTTGTCATCGACCGTTACGCGTGTCGCTGTGCCTTCGAGCTCTTCTAGCCCTTCGGCAATATTCAATGCCTCAAGTGCTTTCTGTGCGCGGAGGAGCGCGTCTTCGTCGGCGATAACAGTGCCGGATGTTGAGTCATCTTTTATTTCAGTTGGGGCCGATGTCTCAGTTTCCTGGGCCACTGCCTGAAGTTTTGCTTCGACGATTGGCGCCGGTACGTCGAGCGCTGCGTCGGTATCGAATTCGTCCCATGACAACATAATGATTTCCTCTTTCAGCTGCAGGGTCTCTGCAGACTTAATATAGCTAATGCGTTGGTTGTTGCGGCGATTAGTGCCACTCTCTTGCTCTCGCTAATTAGGCTGAGCGAGACATTGGCTGTTGGTGCTTTGGTACATCTAGTGAGACCTCATAATACGTGTCGTGGGCTCACTTGGTTTTTAAACCATTTGTTCTTTTGTCTCTAATTTTTCAACTGTTATTGATAAAAGCAAGAGAAGGTTACTTGCTTTTATCAAGTAGGCGAGGTTATTGGCACGCCTCACACTCAGGGTCGTCTAGTGAGCAGGCCTGCGGCACAGCCGCTGCGGTCGGCTCAGCAGAGACCTTGTTTAGGCTCATGTCTGACACTGTCGACTTTTCTGTCGTTGTTGCGGCTAGCGCGCGCAGATAATAAGTAGTCTTCAATCCGCGTAGCCACGCCATCTTATAGGTGATATCGAGCTTCTTACCACTTGCACCCGCCACATAAAGATTGAGCGATTGCGCCTGGTCTATCCACTTTTGTCTACGGCTTGCGGCATCAACTAACCAGCGTGGCTCTATCTCGAAGGCAGTCGCGTAAATGTTCTTGATTGAGTCTGGAATTCTATCGATTTTTTGTACGCTGCCCTCGTAATATTTGAGGTCATTTACCATCACACTATCCCACAGACCGAGTTCTTTGAGATCTCGAACCAAGAATGGGTTAACGACAGTGAACTCACCCGACAGGTTCGACTTGACGTAGAGGTTTTGATAGGTCGGCTCGATAGACTGAGAGACGCCACTGATGTTGGCAATCGTAGCAGTAGGCGCTATCGCGAGAACATTTGAATTGCGCATTCCGTCTTGATGTATCTTGTTGCGTAGACTGTCCCAGTCAAGGCGCTGATCCATGTTGACGTCGAGGAAGTTTACTCCGCGTGCTTCGTAGAGAAGTTTAAGCGAGTCAATTGGAAGTATGCCTTGATCCCAAAGAGACCCTTTGTATGACTGGTAGCTACCGCGTTCTACGGCTAGATCGCTTGACGCATTCAATGCATAGTAGCTGATCACCTCCATCGAGACGTCTGCGAATTCAACAGCCTGATCCGACGCATAGGGAATTTTTTGGGCATAAAGTGCGTCCTGGAACCCCATGATTCCCATGCCAATTGGGCGGTGTTTCAGATTTGAATTTTCGGCCTGTGGCACTGAGTAGTAATTGATATCAATAACATTGTCGAGCATGCGAACGGCGGTCGTAATCGACTTCTTAAGCTTTTCGCGGTTCAGGCCGTTTTCATCAACGTGGTTTACCAAGTTAATAGAGCCTAGGTTACACACGGCGATCTCATCTTTATTCGTGTTTAGAGTAATCTCTGTGCACAGGTTCGACGAGTGGATGGCGCCGATGTGTTGCTGGGGCGAACGCACGTTGCAGGCATCTTTAAAAGTAATCCACGGATGACCGGTTTCGAATAACATTGAGATCATCTTGCGCCAGAGATCGCTAGCCTTGACAGTTTTATAGACGTCAATTTGCCCTGCAGCGGCTTTGCGCTCGTACTCTACGTATTTTTCTTCGAAAGCGAGGCCGTGAAGATCATGCAGCTCTGGGACATTGTTCGGTGAGAACAGGGTCCACTCTTGATCGTTGAAAACGCGTTTCATGAAAAGGTCGGGAATCCAGTTAGCCGTGTTCATGTCGTGCGCGCGGCGTCGCTCGTCGCCTGTATTCTTGCGAAGCTCTAAAAATTCTTCTATGTCGAGATGCCATGTCTCCAGGTAAGAACAAACAGCGCCTTTGCGCTTCCCTCCTTGATTTACCGCAACCGCGGTGTCGTTAACGACTTTGAGGAAAGGCACGATGCCTTGTGATTTTCCGTTTGTGCCTTTGATGTGAGCACCTAGGGCGCGCACAGGCGTCCAGTCGTTACCTAAACCTCCAGCCCATTTTGATAGCATCGCGTTGTCGCGAATAGCCGAGTAAATGCCAAAGAGATCGTCGGGTACCGTGGTTAAGAAGCAAGAAGAAAGCTGTGGGCGCAAAGTGCCTGAATTGAACAGCTGCGGCGTCGACACCATGTAATCAAAGCTCGAAAGCAAATTGTAAAACTCTATCGCGCGGTCTTCGCGATTTTCCTCATTGCTTGCCAGCCCCATCGCAACGCGCATAAAGAACACCTGAGGTAATTCGAAGCGCGTGCCGTTACTGTGAATGAAGTAGCGATCGTAAAGCGTCTGCAGGCCCAGATAAGTGAACTGCTGGTCTCTGTCAGCCTGCAGCGCAGCGCCTAATTTGCCTAAGTCGTATTCGAGTAAATGAGGGGAGAGTAGCTCGAGTTCAACACCTTTCTCGATATAAGGCTTGAGGGTGGCGGCGTAGCGGTAATGCATCTCGGACTGAGTCGCGGCGTCTGCTATGCCTAAGAATCCGAGCGCTTCTGCACGGACAGTGTCCATCAGGAGTCGAGCCGTAACATAGGAGTAATTAGGATCTTTCTCAACCATAGTCCGTGCGCACATGACGAGCGAGGTACGTACGTCGCTCATCTTTACACCTGGGTAGAGGTTTTTTAACGTCTCTTTATAGATCGCGTCGGCTGACACTCCTTCAAGCCCTTCACAGGCTTCATCGATTACAACGCGGAGGCGCTGAGCGTCGAGAGGGCCCTGTTCGCCATTATCGAGTGTAATGCTGATTTGCGCTTCTTTGTCGACTGCAACCTCGCGCTTCTGCTGACGGAGCCGATCGTGTTCAGCGCGATAGATCACGTAGCTGCGAGCGACTTTGTGCTCGCCGCTACGCATTAGAGCCAGCTCAACTTGGTCTTGAATATCTTCGATGTGGATGGTGCCGCCGGAGGGCATGCGGCGTCCAAAAATGTCTGTTATCTGAATGGCCAACTGCGCGACCGATTCGTGGATGCGCGTTGAATCAGCGGCATTGCCACCTTCGACCTCTAGATAAGCTTTGGTAATCGCGACACTGATTTTGGAGGCGTCGTAGCCAACCACAGCACCGTTGCGCTTAATAACTCGAAGTTGCCCTGGGGCAGTTGCTGCGGGGCTTGGCGTGTCTATCGAGGGGGAAATTGCGGGTTTCGTGTTGGCTGTGGTCTGTGCATCGATCTGCATTATGCGCTCCGGTATTGTTCTATGCTTTTTGGCAGCTTGGTTGCGGCCTTCTATTCTTTTAACGTTTCTTTTAATTAGTGGTTCTTTTAATTAATGGTTATTTTCGTAGTTCTTTTTCGCGTTTATTGGGTCTTTCGATTGCCTTTCGCTTATTTCGCGCTTTTCTCTAGAGTCTCTGCGTCCGATGACATCAAAACAAGCGTACACACCATATATAGTGTTTTCTTTCTAAGACTTTAGCTAATTCTTTAAAATAAATTAAATTTTATTTAGCGAGGTCTTTACTGGGCGACTTGGATCTTACGTGGGCCCCGTTATTTATCCATAAAAAACAGAAGACTGGCCGTGCTGCTTTGCTCATTTGGTTCGCTTGGTTCGCTTGGTGCGTGTTAGCTGATATTGCTCTCTAACCCATTGGCAGCCACGAGTTTAGGGGCCTGATCGCTGAAATAGCGGTTATTTTCTTGCTCTAATATGGCGCAGAATCCCGATAATGTCACAATATGTAGGTGCTAATCACCCCATTTGCACAAGATAGTGATTTGCCTGCCTAAATGCAAGTGTAATAGTTGTATGCGCTCTGTGTATAGGCTGTGGATAACCTCTGCGCGGCGCGCAGCGCGGGTAAAGATAAGAAAGAGTTAGGAGGAGCAGCTAGCCGGCTTAGTTGGCGCCGGAACAAAACGACCCCAGCCTCTCTTATGAGAGACTGGGGTCTACACAACTTAGAGATTGGGTAGAGTTGCCCTTAAATTGAGGGAAAGACGCTAAGCGGATCCAAAAACCGTCAAAAGAGCATGAAAAGACGACCACTAGATATAGTGTTAAGGTTGATTGCTCTCAGGGCGTATAACTGGAGGCTGCAACTATGAGATGCAGCTGTTAGACGCAACTATGAGTTGAGTAAAAATTCGATAAGCGCCTTCTGCGAATGCATGCGGTTTTCAGCCTCATCCCAGACAACTGACGACTCGCCATCGAGTAATTCAGCGCTAACTTCCTCGCCACGATGAGCCGGGAGGCAATGCATAAAGAGCGCGTCGCTAGCAGCGTAACTCATCAATTCCGCATTGACCTGAAAGCCAGCGAACTCCGCGAGCCTCTTAGCTTGCTCTTCCTCTTGCCCCATCGATGCCCAGACATCGGTTACGACGAGGCTTGCACCGGCAACGGCCTCCTGCGGCGAGCGGTTGAGATGCACCCGAGACGAGTGCGCGGCTACTAGCTCCGCATTCGCCTCAAAACCAGCGGGGCTAGCAATGGTTAGTTCGAAGTCGAGTAATTCAGCAGCGTTGATATACGAATGACACATGTTGTTGCCATCGCCTATCCACGCGACGCGTTTGCCCGCTATATCGCCCCGATGCTCTGCAAAGGTCTGCATGTCTGCGAGTAATTGGCAAGGGTGAAAATCGTCAGTTAAGGCGTTGATAACCGGTACTGTCGAATAACGCGCGAAGGCTTCGAGTTGAGCATGGTGAAATGTCCGTATGGCAACACAGTCAACCATTCTGGATAACACGCGTGCGGTATCCTCTATAGGCTCGCCGCGACCGAGTTGTGAGTCGTTGCTCGACAGAAAAAGCGCGCTGCCGCCAACTTGATTAATTGCCACCTCAAAAGCCACTCGGGTGCGCGTGGAGGATTTCTCGAAGATCAAGCCGAGGGTTTTGCCTTCTGCGCGAGTGGCGAGCGCGGGGGTATGCTTTAGCTCAGCCGCACGAGCGATAACCGCGCGAAATTCATCGCTACTGAGGTCTTTCAAGGTAAGGAAATGTCTGCAACTCATGGTCTATGACCCTTTAAACAGGCCTCTACATAATAAGAGGGGGAAGAAGCCGGCGATTGGAATGAAGGACTTGTGGTGTCTCGTTCTGAAATGGCATTCTATCGGCAGGGTACGCGAGAGGCAAACTAAGCACTGTTGGCGTTTTCGCCAGCTCGCCGCTCACGGATGCAAAAGCCCATGATGAAGCCATAACCAAGGCATGATAAAACCGCAGCAGTCGGCCCTGCATCAGGCAAAGGCGACTGCAGCAGACGCAAGGACACTCCGTGAATCCGATCGAACTCAAGCTTTTTGCGAGCCGCTTACAATCCATTTGCGATGAAATGGGAGGCGTGCTTCAGCGATCCGCATTCTCACCCAATATAAAGGATCGCTTAGACTTCTCGTGCGCAGTGTTCGCACCCAACGGAGAGCTTGCCTCGCAAGCCGCGCATATTCCCGTACACCTCGGTAGCATGGCCTATACGATGCAAGCGCTTGTGGCCACTCAAGCCTGGCAGCCTGGGGATATGCTGGTAATTAACGATCCCTACCTCGGAGGCACTCATCTCCCCGATGTAACACTTCTCGCGCCCGTGTTCAGGGCTGTTTCAGCAGAGCCGCAGCTTGTTGGATTCGTGGCAAACAGAGCGCATCATGCGAACATCGGTTGTAAAACACCTGGCTCGATGCCTTTATCGGATTCTATCGAAGAGGAGGGGGTACTGATTCCTCCGACACTCTTGATCCGCGCTGGCGAATTCCTATCCTGTGGGGCAAAAATAGACGCGCTTTTATTCGATCGGCCGGGTGTTCTGAGTGGCGATTTTTCAGCCCAGCTTGGCGCTAACCTCCTCGCTGTAGATCGACTGCAGGGTCTTGTAGAATCTTATGGCGCTGAACTGTATTCGTCCGCGCTCACTGCGGTTAACGATTATGGGCGTCGTTTGTCGCTTGCCGCTTTGGGTGAGGTAGCCAGCGGAATCTACAGAGCCGAAGACTTTCTGGACGACGATGGCTTTGGTGGCGAGGGCCTTGCCTTGCGCGTGAGTATCGAGATCAGCGAAGCGGGGATTAGCTATGATTTCACTGAATCCTCCGATCAGGTTCGAGGCAATCTTAACTGCCCTGAATCGGTTGCGGCAGCCGCTGCTTATTATTGTCATTGCTGTTTGCTGCCGGTGGGTGCGCCTCTTTGTGCGGGCTTATTTAAAGATCTCAAAATACTGACAAGTAAGTGCTCGATAGTGAATCCTGCATTTCCCGCGGCGGTGGCTGCAGGCAATGTTGAGACGTCGATGCGCCTCGTTGACGTAGTCTTCCGCGCGTTAGCTCAAGCCTTGCCGCACCGTATCCCTGCTGCTTCTCAGGGCACGATGAATAACGTTGCAATGGGCGCTGCCGGAGCGAATGGGGCGCGCTGGGACTATTATGAAACGCTAGCAGGTGGCGCCGGCGCTGGGCCGCATCGACCCGGACGCTCGGCGGTGCATACGCATATGACCAACACATTAAACACGCCTGCCGAAAGTCTGGAATACCATTATCCCTTGCGGCTGACTCGCTTCGCGATACGTCGCGGCAGCGGAGGACTTGGATTGCATGCGGGAGGCGAGGGTTTGATACGCGAAATTGAGTTTCTTGAAGGGGCGCAGGTGAGCTTGCTGACCGAGCGGCGGCGGTTTGCACCCTGGGGGCTTGGCGGAGGAGGCGACGGCGAGGTGGGGTATAATTGGCTTAACGGTGAAAAGATTGCTGCAAAGGCGGACATCTTTGCCGTCGCTGGGGATCGGTTGTTGATCGAAACCCCTGGCGGAGGTGGCTGGGGGACTTCTCCAGACTGACAGTTATTCGCGCTTCGTTCTCATTCACATCTTGCGGGCTTCTTACATAGAGAACCGATACGAGGTAAGCTTCGTTTCACGAGCGCGCGGCACATTACGCGCGGCACTTAACATACGGTACTTATAACACGCGGCACCTAACACGCGGCAATTTGAAAAGACAAAGAGGACAGTCCATGAGCATCGAACAAACAATCCAAGACCAGATCGCGAGCAACTCAATCCTGCTTTACATGAAAGGCAATCCTGAGGCGCCACAGTGTGGTTTTTCTTCACAGGCAACGCAGCTACTGATGGCGTGCGGCAAAAAGTTCGCCTATGTCGATATACTTTCAAATCCTGAGATCAGAGCAACGCTGCCCAGCGTGTCTAACTGGCCGACATTTCCACAGCTTTTTGTTGGAGGCGAATTAGTAGGTGGCTGCGACATCATCGTCGAAATGTATGAGAAAGGTGAATTACAAACGCTAATCGAAGGCGTTGAGGTAGAGTAAATACCGAATGCCCGAAGCGGCCGGTTAGCGCGTCAACAGCGCCTAGCTAGGCCGCGACGCACCTCTCGCCAGCTGCTTCGGACGTCTGACTCGCAATGCGATCCACGGGAGTGCACCTCTAAACCCAAGAATAGCGCAGATCAGGCATTCCCCTTAAGCTCCGCCTAACGGCCATCCGCCGAGTCGCTGCCAGCGATTAACTATCTCGTAAAATAATTCTGCTGTTTTCGCTGCATCGTAGCGTGCAGAGTGCGCCTCATTGTTGTCAAATTCGATACCTGCGCACTCGCAGGCGCGGGCGAGAACCGTCTGGCCGAATGCAAGCCCACTTAGAGTTGCGGTGTCGAAGTTCGAGAAAGGATGAAACGGATTGCGTTTGAGGTCATGGCGAGCGCTTGCCGCGTTGACAAAGCCTTGATCGAAGTGGGCGTTATGACCGACTAAAATGGCTCGCTTACACTGGTTCGCCTTCAACGCTTGTTTTATTACCGCGAACAAAGTGGTCATCACCTCTTTCTCAGAGCGGGCTATGCGGAGCGGATGAAAGGGGTCTATGCCAGTGAATTTAAGCGCGGCCTCTTCGAGGTTTGCGCCTTCGAACGGAATAATTCGTTGAAAAAAGGTTTGTTCCGTTTCGAGTTCACCTGCCGCGTTAAAGCAAGGGATTACTGCGCCTATCTCGAGCATAGCGTCAGTGGCCGAATTGAAGCCTCCGGTTTCTACGTCGATGATGACCGGCAAGTAGCCTCGAAAGCGGGCCGCCATCATTAACGCAGCCATTTCGTCGGCCTCTTGGTTCTCTTCTTGCTCGTAGCCGTTGTCAAAGGCATTACTGAAGCTACTATCAAAGCCAGCGTCACTATCCTCTTCGTTGTCGAACTCGTTCTCAAAATCGCTCATGATTCACTCTTTATTTCGCTAGCCGCCAGGCAATAGATTCGCCCGCGCGTAGGGGGATGAGCTCGTCTTGAGCAAGGGTAAAGCTTGATGGCATTTGCCACGATTTTTTCTCTAGCGTGATTTTGTTGGTGTTCCGGGGAAGTCCATAAAAGTCAGGCCCGTAATGGCTAGCAAACCTTTCTAGTTTGTCGAGCGCTCCGGCGTCTTCGAAGGCCTCGGCATACAGTTCGATCGCCGACGCGGCCGTATAAATACCCGCGCAGCCGCAGTCGCTCTCTTTGGCATGGCGCGCGTGGGGTGCCGAATCAGTCCCTAAGAAAAATTTAGGGTTTCCGCTCGTCGCTGCAGCAATTAACGCCTCTTGATGACTGCTGCGTTTGAGTATCGGTAAGCAATAGTAATGCGGACGTACTGCGCCGGCGAGCAGGTGGTTACGATTGAAAAGAAGGTGGTGCACGGTGATCGTAGCTGCAACGTTGGCAGGCGCAGCGTTAACGAAATCGACGGCATGACGCGTGGTGATATGCTCCAGCACCACTCTGAGCGTCGGCAATTCGCGGCATAAAGGCTCGAGCAATGTCTCGATAAAAACTTTTTCGCGATCGAAAATATCGATTTCATGATCGGTGACCTCACCGTGAATCAGGAGAGGCATACCAAGTTTAGCCATGCGTTCGAGCACAGGCATGACCGCGCTCATGTGTGAAACGCCAGAGTCAGAATTCGTGGTGGCACCCGCAGGATAATATTTGACTGCTTGAACGATGCCGCTGTTAAACGCCGCCTCGACCTCATTTGGGGCTAGAGAGTCGGTGAGGTAAAGGGTCATCAACGGGTCGAATTCGCTTCCGCTTGGACGTGCGTTGAGGATTCTGTCGCGATACTCACTCGCCGCCTGCAAGCTGGTTACTGGTGGTTTAAGATTTGGCATGACAATCGCGCGGGCGAACTGGGCCGCGGTATGTGGGACAGTTGTCGCCAAGGCGTCACCGTCGCGTAAATGTAGATGCCAATCATCGGGCTGGTCTAGGGTGAGGCTTTGACTGGTCAATTCGTTCGCTTGATCGGGTGAGTTCATCGTTTTCAACACCTTGTGGGCGGATGGGATTAGTCGCGCTGTGTCAGCACCAGGTTGGGCGCGCATTGTAGCGGATTCAAAGGCGGAGCTAAATACTCTCGTCACCCAGCGTGTTGAAAGCTTAGTCGTCTGGGCAGCAGAATGTCACGAGGAGTGGTGATAGAATAGAGGTTTAGCAGCAAAGAGCTGCAGACGAAATCGATAGTTGGGCGCCGCGAGGTCGCGGTAGCCTATTAAAGGAGTGCAAAGCATGTCGGACATTAATAAGGTCGTCTTGGCCTACTCTGGTGGGTTAGATACCTCGGTCATTGCTAAATGGCTTACCGAAACGTATGGCTGTGAAGTGGTGACATTTACGGCAGATATAGGCCAAGGAGGGGAGGTCGAACCCGCTCGCGCGAAAGCACAAGCGATGGGGATTAAAGAGATCTATATCGAAGACCTGCGCGAAGAGTTTGTGCGCAAATATGTTTATCCTATGTTTCGTGCTAACGCACTGTACGAAGGTGAATACCTGCTGGGTACCTCGATTGCTCGGCCGCTCATCGCGAAGCGCCTAGTTGAAATTGCACAAGAAACCGGCGCCGACGCGATCTCTCACGGAGCGACTGGCAAGGGTAATGACCAAGTACGATTCGAACTTGCCGCCTACGCATTAGCGCCAGGCGTCGAGGTTATCGCACCTTGGCGCGAATGGGATCTTAACTCGCGCGAAAAATTGCTCGCCTACTGCGCTAAACACGATATCGCGGTCGAGAAAAAGCGAGGCACTAAGTCGCCCTATTCTATGGATGCGAATTTGCTCCATATTTCTTATGAAGGCGATATTCTCGAAGATCCTGCGGCAGAACCCGAAGAGGCTATGTGGCTCTGGAGCGTTGCGCCCGAGGCTGCACCCGACACACCTATCTACATAGAACTCGATTATGTCAAAGGCGATATAACGGCATTGAACGGCGTTGAAATGTCACCCGCTACCGTCCTCGAAGCGCTGAACAAGGTGGGCGGAGCGAACGGAATAGGTCGCGCCGATATCGTAGAAAATCGCTATGTAGGCATGAAGTCGCGTGGCTGTTACGAGACACCAGGTGGCACAATTATGCTGAAAGCGCACAGGGCAATTGAGTCGCTGACAATGGATCGCGAACTTGCGCATCTCAAAGACGATCTCATGCCGCGCTATGCATCACTTATTTATAATGGATACTGGTTCTCTCCAGAGCGCCTTGCGTTGCAGGCACTAATTGATGAGTCGCAGCGTTTTGTTGATGGGCGAGTGCGACTTAAATTGTATAAGGGTAATGTGGTCGTTGTGGGTCGTGAGTCTGCCGACTCGCTTTTCGATGAGAGCATCGCCACGTTCGAAGACGACGACGGCGCCTATGATCAGAAAGACGCAGGTGGTTTCATAAAGCTGAATGCGCTGCGTTTGCGCATTGCGGCTCGTAAAGGGCGCGCAAGCTATTAGGTCGCGCAGTCTGTAAAGACACTCGCGCACGTAAGCACAAAAAGGCCAGCGAGCAGCGTTCGCTCGATGGCCTTTTTAGTTGGTCGCTGTTCAGTTGCTCGCTGTAAACAATCAAACCTAAGCGTGTCAGCTAAGCATCGTCAGTCGCTTGTTTTCTGCTTGAATTCGCACAAATCTTCGATAGTACATGCCCCACAGCGCGGTTTGCGGGCGACGCACACATACCTGCCGTGAAGGATTAACCAGTGGTGTGCATCGAGCAAAAATTCTTCAGGAACCAGTTTGATGAGCTTTTTCTCAACAGCTAAGACGGTTTTACCAGGGGCAATACCGGTCCGATTCGATACCCGGTAAATGTGCGTATCAACTGCCATAGCAACCTGCCTGAACGCGGTGTTGAGCACAACGTTCGCGGTTTTGCGTCCGACTCCGGGAAGGGCCTCTAACTCTTCCCGCGTCGAAGGAACCTCTGACCCATGCCGCTCGACTAACAGCAAGCAGGTCTTGATGACATTCTCAGCTTTCGTATTAAAGAGGCCAATGGTCTTGATGTATTCCTTAAGCCCTTTTACGCCCAGTGCGCAGATCGCCTCTGGGGTATTGGCTACGGGGAACAGTTTGTCGGTTGCCTTGTTTACGCCCACATCGGTCGACTGAGCAGACAGCATTACGGCGATAAGCAGCTCAAAAGGAGACGCGTAATTCAGCTCCGTTTCAGGTGCTGGGTTCTCAGCTCGCAGTCGCGAAAAGATGTCAGTACGCTTGAGTTTATTCATATTTTTTAGTCTTTCGATGCGGGATGAAGTGCCCCTGTAACCCGAGCGCGAAGCACTGTCTGGCCTGAGTTCTCGATTGCTTCGCGCTGGCGTAAGCGTCTGAGAGTCATCCAGCCCCTAAGCGTGGGTTCGAGAAAGTGGGTAAGTACAGCGCTGATAAAGGCAAGGCCTGCCAGACCCAGTGGCACTAACTTTACCGGGCCTGCTGTGTCTGGGTCAGCAATCTCTGCTGTGACTCCCTCGCTTACTAGCCAATTTAACAGGGTGAACGCTGATAGCGAGAACCCAACTATCGCCAAGGTTATTCCCCGCCTCGATGCGGTGTTGGTTGCTTGCGATAAAAGAGAAGAGCAAAGAGGGAGTAAGGCATTACTGAAAAGCGTTGCCACGCAGAGTGCGAACAATGGTGAATAAAGCGCGCCTGAGAACACACTAAGTTTTACATAGACTAATCCTGCAATAAAACCGGCTAGACAAGCGTCGTTATTGGCGGTGGGGCTTAGCTCGAGTCGGGCGACAAACAGAGGCATGATGGCCAAAGCGGCGCTATGTTGAGTGAATGCGGTTGAGATCTGATTGGGCTCGAACACCAACGTGACACCTATCGCAGCAATGAGGAAGCATGCGATTGGGCGGAGGCGTAACAAGCGAAGCCAGCAAAGCCAGCACACCCCGATAGCGAGTGCCAAGTGAACCGGTGTAGGGGCGGGAGGCGCCGTTGCGTGAGTCAGTCCTGCAATAGTGAGAGTCAACCCGATCGCGAGTGCAGGCAAACTAAATGCCCCAGCTTCGCTTCTGTTAAAAAGAGGATGTAGGCCTAAAAACGAGAGGACCGCGGCAAAACACCCTAGTGCAATCGGGTGGCGAAGAAAATGAGACGTTGCGAGAGTTGCGGATTGAGTGACCCCGATGCGCTCTGAGTCTGGCAGGCGAACAAACAAACCAAATAACAAGGCGAGTAGCAGCGCGTTGAAGAAAAATTGGCTGAGCAATGCAGTCGACCGTGTCCGCGCGGAGTTGCCAGGCCGGATGGTGAGATCGGTGGCAAGCTGACAACACAGAGCCATAGCAAACACAGTTAAAACAACCGGGGCAGTAGTGGGCTTTAGAGCGAGTAGGGCAAGAGAGCAAGGTACAAGCGCGCAAAAATGCTGCCATCCCTGGCGAGATGCATTATTCCACGCCGGAGAAACAAGTCGAGTCATTCGCTGTCTCCACGAGTGGTGCGCGTCGCTGCTGCCAATTTCGCCTCTCTTTTAGCCTTCACCCGCGCAACCGCTGCGGCAATATCGTCTTGTGCCGTTGCGCGCGAAAAAGGCCAATTCTTGTCGATGCTCGCTTGGTTGTTTGCCGTAGCATCTGCAACTTCCTGTCTCTGATTTTCATTAATTTCAGGCTTTATATAGGAGGCCGGTTTTTTTTCGGCACGCATCTCTGCCTTCGCTTTGCGGCTCAGAGTTGTCGTTGCTATGCGGCTCTGTCGCGCCAGGAAGCGTGCTTTCCAGTGCCCGCTATAGTGCCTTTCTCTTTCTTCTGCGCTGACTAGCTCGCGTCCTCTTGCCAGCAATGGGGCTAGGGCTACGTTGCTGGGGCAAGCCTCTGTGCATATACCGCAAGCAGTACAAGCAGCCAAATTATTTGCGATAAGGTCGTCGACTTTTTCGGCCTGCGTAGTACTTGTGAGCGTGGGACGTGACGCAAGACTGACCAGTGCGATGAGTTTGCTTGGGTCGAGCTTCTCAGGGCAGCTTATGACGCAGAGTTGGCAGCTTGTGCATTCGCCGCTACCGGTGTTCGAGTCGATAGACTGAGACTGGTCGGCGCTGCTAGCAACGCGCGTAAACAAGAGGATTTTTGCGCGCTGAATAAACGACGCCTTTACGCTCACGGTCGGCCGCCTGCGCGTCGCTGCGAGTTCTGCTGTTCATCGTGTCGCGCGACAAGGTCGATGCAATCGACCGGGCAAGGGTCAACACAAAGGTCGCAGCCATTGCATTCGGCTTCGATAATACTGTGCATGCGTTTGGCCGCGCCAAAGATTGCATCTGTCGGACACGCTTGTATGCATTTAGTGCAACCTATGCATTCGTCTTCTCTAATACGAGCCACCGACGACGAGAGCGGTGGCATGTGCGCTGGGTTGAGTGCAGCAGGAAAATCGTTTACCGCTTGCGCGAGTCTGCGCGCGGTAATCTCGCCGCCGGGTGGACAGAGATTAGTTGCCACGCCGCGCAAAATAGCTTCGGCATAGGGCCGGCAGCCGAGATGGCCACACTGCCCGCATTGCGTTTGGGGTAATAACTCGTCGAGTAGCGTTATTTGTGCGTCAACGTCGCGTGTCGCGGCGGCGCTAGATTTGAGCGCTGTAGCCGTTAATCGGCGTAAGGCGAGTGCGCTTAAGATGAGCCCCAAAAAGGCAATAACGACTGGCGCTGTGACCATGTCGCTGGCTGATAACGCGGTGAGCAGACTAGCCATCAGAGCGACCCTGCTAAAGCGAGAGCGCACAGAGCAATAACCGCGCATGCCATAAGCGCATGAGCCGTCTCCTGGGACGCCGGCTGTTTGGCTTGTGGCGAGTTGAGAGCTGCATCTGTAAACGCGGCAATTGAAGATGACAGAGAAGATGCCGCAGCTCTGAGACGCATTGTCTCACGCAGGGATGTGAGTAAAACGAGGATTAAATAAAAAGTGATGCCGAGTAACGGGACTGCGAGAAGTGTGAATGCTCCGCTGCCTTGGGCAAGGACTGGTGAGGCAAGCAGCGAGGTCGCTGTGGCATTACCTGTTGCCAAAATTGTCTGGCTCTTGAGTCTGCGTAACGGCAATACATGATATTGTAATAGTTTCATGTAAATAGAGGTTAGGCTCGCAGAGACGACGAGGGCGACTAATAAAGTGCCGAGCGGTAGACGAACGAACGCAATCGTTGAGGGGGCATAGAGCGAAGCCGCCATTACCAAAGCGAGCGTAGCCGTTACAAGGAGCGAATGGTAAGACGCCAATTGCAGGCCTGCAGCGGGACTGCGGCTCGCTTGCAGAACCCCAAGGGTAATAATGAGGAGACAGGCTGCGCTCGCGAAAACGCTCATCGCTCGGCAGAGCCCCACTGCAACGCCGACGAGCGCAGCGCAGGAATCTGATAGCGGCTCAATATTTCTTCTTCGGAGGCAAGAGCGGCCGCGTGATTTATAATCATTTGATAGCCGTTTGAGTTTTCAAAAACGACATTGGCATCGGTATTCGCGGCAAGGCGTGCAGCGAAATCGGCGAAGTCTGTTACCGGAACGCCGTTAACCTGATCGACAATCCAGTTACGCCAGTCGTGATAGCCAAGGTTGACGTCAGCTGCGAGGACTTGCAGTGCCACAACCAGCTGCCGCCGCTGCGGCGAGCTCCATTCGTTGCGCGCCTGAAGCAGGCTGACCGGGGCAGAGCGGCTCCAGTCATTGCCCCAGCGCTTGATGAGATTCATATTAAGCGGAACAAATAATACACCGCCATAAATAACGTATTCGGGCGCGCGATCGAAGCGCTCGCCCATAACAAGGCTGTAGCTATCAAGCGCTTCGCGAGCCTCTAGATTAACGTCGTGCGGTTGCCCATTGCGAATTAATGAAAGCGACACAGTATCGCCAACCAGATGCAGGTCGATGGCATGCTTGTAGTCGGTTTGGATCTCATCAGATAATTTAATGCTGCCGTCTTCGGCTATTGCAAAGTCGTCGATAGCAACAATGACGTCGTTTTCCTCGATCATGCCGTAGGCGGGGGAGTCTTCGAAGACCTTGATCACGAGCACGCCATCTTGATCGTCCTTCAGCCCGTAAGCACCCTTCGCGGCAGGACTATCGAGGGTTTGAGTGCGAAACCCTAAGTCTGGAAAGCCTTCATTCGTGCCATCGCCAGCATCGGCAAGCACGTGCGCGACAATGCTAGGCGGCACAAAATAGCCCAGATTCTCGGATCTGCCGCCGCTGTTCGCCTGCATAACAACCCCGATTATTTCTCTGTCTACTATGACCGGTCCGCCGCTATTGCCAGGGTTTATTGCTGCGTCTATTTGACCTGCAAGTAAATACGCGCCTGCGTGCGCATAGATTTGCTGTTCGACGCGCGACAGAATCCCTTTCGTGATACTTAGCGATTTCCCGCCCATGGGGTAGCCGTAAACCGAGACTTCACGCTGTGGTTCTGGCAACTTGCCTAGCGCGAGGGGCTCAAGGTCGTCGAAAAAACCGGGCTCGTCGACAGTGATCAGGGCAAGATCAGCATCGTGCGAGACGAAGACCACTCGGGCAAGATAGCGCTTAGGATCGTTGTGCTTCTGCGCTTGCACATAGCTTGCATTCGCAATGACATGCGCATTAGTGAGGATCTGATTGTCTTTTATCACAGACCCCGACCCGCTTGATTGTCTCGGCGTGAGTAGTCGCCAAGGCGTAAAATAATCTGGCGCAGCTTGCGTAGTATAGATTTTGATTACCGAGTCTTGGATGGCTTCAAGGTCCGAGTCGGCTGCATGCGTCGGCAGCCCAATCAGCATTAGAAACAGCACTGCTATCGATTGCTTTGCCCTGCTAAAAAGTCGTTGCCCGCGAGGCCGCGCGCCTAGCGAATGGCTAACGCGGTTAGCGCCGTTCGAAACATTCGGGTTAAATGCAGAGCGCTTGGACATCGTCATTCGTTTTTCTCTTGGACTTAAGTGACACGCATTCCGGGCTGTGCGCCAGCGTGAGGCTCTAATAGCCATAATTCATCTTTGCCTGGGCCTGCAGCCAACACCATGCCTTCGGACATACCGAACTTCATCTTGCGTGGGGCAAGGTTTGCGACCATGACGGTTAACATTCCGCGCAGTTGTTCGGGTGAGTAGGCTGACTTGATGCCGGAGAACACGTTGCGTCGAATGGGTTGGCCATTGGCGTCCAGGCCGAGGTCAAGCGTGAGTTGCAGTAATTTATCGGCTCCTTCTACGTGCTCAGCATCTGCGATCAAAGCGATGCGCAAATCTATTTTAGCAAAGTCATCAAATTGAATTTCCGGCTCAAAGGGAGAATCAACCTCCCCACTCAATGTAGGCGCCACTGCCTCGCTAACCGGTGCTGTTTCGGCATAGGCTGCGCGTGTAGATTCAATCATAGCGGTTATACTGTCGGCCTCAACTCGTGTGAGCAAGGGCTCGAAGGCGGCGATTTTATGGTTCTGTAAAATGGTTTGCGAATCCTGCCAAGTCAGCGCAGGAATAGAAAGGAAGCGTTCTGCCTTTTCAGCCATTACCGGTACAACTGGCTTCAAGTAGCAGATTAACAGCCGGAACGCATTGAGCCCTGTGCTGCAAATTTGCTGCAATTTTTCCGATCCTGGTTCTGCCTTGGCTACCACCCAAGGCTGCTGGTCGTTAATATACTGATTGGCATTATCGGCGAGCGCCATAATAAGTCGTATCACTTTGGAGTAGTCTCTGTTTTCGAAGTGTTCGGCAATCTCTTCGCTTGCCGCCTGCATTGAAGCAATGAGTGCTGCGTCGTCTAGTTGGTCGGCGAGCATGCCATCGAAACCTTTATTGATAAAGCCTGCGCAGCGACTCGCAATGTTAACCACTTTGCCAACGAGATCTGAGTTGACGCGAGCCACAAAGTCTTCGAAATTAAGATCGAGGTCATCTACACCACTCGACAGTTTGGCGGCGAGATAATACCGAAGGTATTCTGGATTGAGATGTTCTAAATAGCTGCTGGCATTGATAAACGTGCCACGCGACTTGGACATTTTCGTGCCATTTACGGTCAGAAAGCCATGAACAAAGACTGCGGTTGGTAAGCGGTAGCCTGCGCTTGCGAGCATCGCTGGCCAAAACAGAGTATGAAAGTTAACGATATCTTTGCCAATAAAGTGGTAGAGCTCGGTGTCTGAGTCCGCCTTCCAATAAGTATCGAAATCGTAGTCGCTGTTGTCGCACAAGTGTTTGAAGCTCGCCATGTAACCAATCGGTGCATCGAGCCAGACATAAAAGAACTTCCCCGGTGCGCCGGGGATTTCAAAGCCGAAGTAAGGCGCGTCGCGGCTAATATCCCATTGCTGTAATTCATCGTCCAACCACTCTGCCAATTTATTCGCCACAGCGCCTTGCAGGGCGCCGCTGCGCGTCCACGCACGAAGCATGTCTCTGAATTGGGGAAGGTCGAAGAAAAAGTGTTCAGATTCGCGCTCCACAGGGACCGCACCTGAAATAGTGGATCGCGGATCGATTAATTCCGACGGGCTGTAGGTTGAACCGCAGCTTTCGCAATTGTCGCCGTATTGATCCGAGGCTTTGCATTTAGGGCAAACACCTTTTATGTAGCGATCGGCGAGAAACAGCTGCTTCTCTGGATCGAAGAGTTGTTTGATGCTGCGTTTCTCAATGTGACCATTGGCTTCAAGCGCAGTATAGATAGATTCCGAAAAGGCTTGGTTTTCTGGTGAATGAGTAGAATGAAAGTGGTCGAAGCTAATATTAAAGCCGGCGAAGTCTCGTTGGTGTGAGGCGTTCACTTCATCTATTAACTGTTCGGGCGTGATGCCGCGACTTTCAGCACTGAGCATAATCGCCGTGCCATGCGCATCATCGGCGCAGACAAACACGCAGTCGTTACCGCGCATGCGCTGCAGGCGCACCCAGATATCAGTCTGAACCGCCTCGAGCATATGCCCAAGATGAATGTCGCCGTTTGCGTAGGGGAGGGCGGCAGTGACGAGAATCTTGCGTGGGTTCACCTGAATATCCTTAAACTAGTTGGTTGCATTAGCGGGAATTATTCCGCGTCTCGATAGTTCGATCATGCCTGTGGTTCGACCATATCTATAGTTCGAGCATGTCGAAATCTTCCTTACCGACGCCGCATTCTGGGCACATCCAATCGTCGGGGATATCATCCCAACTCGTCCCGGGGGCGATGCCATCATCGGGTAATCCTAAGGCCTCTTCGTAAACGAAACTACAGACCAGACACTGCCACTTGCGCATAACCAATTCCTTTGTCAATTTTCTGCCATGGGTATTTATCAGCCAGTACTCTATAGACTGGGATCGGCGACCCGTTAAAGCTGATCAAGGATACGCGATTTTCAAGTGGTTTTCAGCAAGGCACGACCGCTATTAGTCAAGCCGAGGTATTAGCCGGTTGGGGCGGCGTAAAAAATCAGGTTGTATGCTTCAGCGATTATCGCTGCAGGCCGATACGCTTGCGTATACGGAGCGAGCGCTGCTTAAGCGCGCTTAAGTTAACGCACAGGGTTTATTAAATTCGAAGAATTAGGGTTGCAGCGAATGAGTATAAAGGCAGATAGATGGATTAGGCAGATGGCGCGCGAGCAGGGCATGATCGAGCCATTTGAACCTGAGCAAGTGCGTTACCTCGACGGCGAGAAGGCCATTTCGTACGGTACATCAAGTTACGGATACGACGTGCGCTGTGCAACCGAATTCAAAATTTTTACCAACGTGCATACAACGAGTGTTGTTGACCCCAAAAACTTTGATGAGTCGAGTTTTGTGTCGATTGATGAGCCCTATTGCATAATCCCGCCTAACTCTTTCGCCCTAGCCCGAACCATTGAATATTTCCGAATCCCCAAAGACGTGTTGACCGTGTGTCTGGGTAAATCTACCTACGCGCGCTGTGGAATTATCGTCAATGTAACTCCGCTGGAGCCCGAGTGGGAGGGGCACGTAACGCTTGAGTTCTCGAACACTACAACGCTGCCCGCAAAAATTTATGCGAACGAAGGCGTCGCTCAAATGCTGTTCTATCAATCAGACGAACAGTGTGAAATGACCTATAAGCAGCGGGGCGGTAAATATATGGGTCAGACAGGAGTGACGCCTCCCCGTGCCTAGCGGAGATAGGCTAAAGGAGTACGCGCACGTTTTGTGGCGGCGCTTTGCAGATCGGCCTCAAGCAAAGTAGGCAGTCGGTGCTCGCTTGTCCGAAATGTGGGAGAAAGAGGATGCGGATAGATGATGCGGATAGTTGACGCGTCAGCAGCGCCACTTTGACGTTATCGGGTAAAGAAGACGGCTTTTTGGCGCTTAATACTCCTCACTGCCGCGCCGGTCGTGTTGCAATTGGCGGCTCTGTCTGAATGATTCGGCATCGTTAATGGCCGACTAGGGTAAGTCTGCCGCTGTGAATCGATATCTCCGTTCTTTCTCGCTACAGCCTCGTTACAATCCTTATGCAGTCTCAACTGAGTGAGGCCGACGAGACTCGAAAATTTCGCCGCCGCTACTAGAAAATACTTTAACTCTATCTCTTAAGGGCTTCTTTCTAATGATTGGAAAGAGGCAGCACCGGTTTCTTTGCAACCCCATTTACGGTTTTTACCCCCACTGCGTTTCGACCCATACTACGAAACGAGCGTAAGCCCGCCCCCACTTTTTTTGAATATAAAAGTGCTGCACCAGTCTGCCGTGCTGCCTTGTCAGAGCGCCGACGAGCGAGTGGTTATCCGAATACGCCGACGAGCTGTTAAGCGCTTTCTCAGTGAATTATTGCTCTGGCACGGTCTTTGCTAATCGAGAGTATGGCGTAGTTTTTCCACGTTTTAAAATGCAGTAAATTAAAAAGCTTCGGTGAAACGCGCAATCACCTTGTTGAGTAAAGGCTGACCCAAAGAAGATCGTCCTTACAACAACGAAGTTTAAAAAAATGTCAGAGACGATGATTGCTCCCGCATGAGCAGCATCGAGCCAAGGACAGATAAAAACAACAGAAGGATGGGGCGGCAATGACCGAAGGCACAGAGGCCAAAGTGTTCGAAGACGTGTTACCAAATGGAGAGGCAAGCGACGCCAATATGAGCATGGTGGTCGAGAAGTACGCGCCGCTGGTAAAACGTATTGCGCATCATTTGCTGCTGCGAATGCCGGCGAGTGTACAAGTTGACGACCTGGTGCAGTCGGGCATGATTGGCTTGCTGGAAGCGGCAAAGAAATACGACGTGTCGAAGGGCGCTAGCTTCGAGACCTATGCGGGTATTCGTATTCGGGGGTCGATGCTGGATGAAGTGAGGAAAGGCGACTGGGCGCCGCGCTCGGTTCACCGAAAATCCCGTAAGGTTGCGGAAGCAATAAAGGCGATCGAGGCGCGCACGGGCAAAGACGCGAAAGATCAAGACATCGTCAAAGAAATGGAAATAGACCTCAACGCCTATTATGCGATTCTCCAAGACGCGAGCGGTAGCAGGCTTTTCAGCTTCGATGACATTATGGAAGGCGATGATTCTGCGATCGAACTTGCTGTCGGTGACCTGCCGGGGCCGTGCGATGGGCTCCAGCGCTCGACGTTCAAAGAACATTTAGCGCGTGCGATCGATAATTTACCACCGCGGGAGAAGCTCGTGCTGGCGCTTTACTATGACGAAGAGCTCAATCTTAAAGAGATTGGCGAGGTGATCGGCGTAAGCGAGAGCCGCGTGAGCCAGATTCACAGCCAAGCCGCCATGCGTCTGCGCTCGCGTCTTTCAGACTGGCGTTAAGCGTTGTTTCTCGCTGCCGAGTTGGCAGCAGCCCCTCCTAAGCGTTATCCTTCGCGCCCACTACGCGAGAGTGCGCATGACTGAAAATACCGAATCAAATGCTGCCCACAGCGCCCCTCTTTTGGAGGCGCGCAAGCTATCGTGTGAGCGTGATGAGCGTCTGCTGTTTGCCGACCTTTCTCTCACCGTCGGATTCGGCAGTGTGCTTCAAATTGCAGGCAGTAATGGCAGCGGCAAGACAACGCTGCTGAGAATTCTCTGCGGGTTAAACGACGGCTATGAAGGCGAGATCGTGTGGCGCGGCCAGAATACGGCAGACGTGTCTGAGGCGTTTGCAGGGGATCTTCTCTACTTCGGCCACAGAGTGGGGGTGAGCAAGATTTTGACTCCACTCGAAAATCTTCGCTGGTCTGCCGGATTGCAGCGGCATGTGGACGATGAGTTATTGCTGCAAGCGCTCGCCACCGTTGGACTGCGTGGATTCGAAGAATCGCCATGTTATACCTTGAGTGCCGGTCAGCAGCAGCGAGTGTCCCTCGCGCGCCTTCGGCTCAGCCCTGCCACCCTTTGGGTATTAGATGAGCCCTTTACGACGCTTGATGTCGACGCGGTTGCGCAACTCGAACTAACGCTTGCAGAGCACGCAGAGCGAGGCGGAGGCGTCATTGTTACCACCCATCATACGCTTTCAATACCGGGTCTCACGCGCCTTACACTAGGAGTGGGCTAGCATGCCGCAAGCAATCGCCAAGCCGACTACGTGGTCAGCCTTTATGCTCACGCTTAAGCGCGACCTGCTCATTGCCTTCAAGCGGAAAAATGACATCGTTAATCCGTTTATGTTCTTTGTGATCGTTATCTCTCTGTTTCCGCTTGCGATTAGCCCCGATGGCGACAAATTGGCCGAGATAGCTGCGGGGGTGATCTGGATTGCGGTGTTGCTGTCGGCGATGCTGTCGATGGATAGTTTGTTCAGAGCTGACTTTGAAGACGGCTCTTTGGAGATGCTTCTCCTGAGCCCGCACCCGCTCTTTTTTCTCGTCCTGGCGAAGAATATCGCTCACTGGCTAGTCAGCGGCTTGCCCGTAGTTATTGCCTCGCCGCTGCTCGCGTATATGCTCAAGCTGCCTTCTGAATCCTACGTGACGCTGATGCTGACTTTGCTGGTTGGTACGCTCACTCTGAGTCTGATTGGATCGATTGCAGTCGCGTTAACGGTGGGGTTGGGGAGTAGGGGGCTGATTCTTGCAGTGATCACGCTGCCTTTTAGCGTGCCAGTTTTGATATTCGGCACACTCGCTGTTCAGGCGAGCGCCTCGGGCCTGCCGACGGGGGGTTATCTTACTCTGCTGCTCGCTATTCTCGCAGCTTCTCTCAGTTTGGCGCCACTGGCCTCTGCTGCTGCGCTCCGCATAAGCGTGAGTTAGGCAAGATAGCCCTGCGTCTGGTCTGAAACGCCCGTAATTGCGTAGTAATCACGGCGAAAAGCAGGTTAGACATTGCTGCTAAGAGTCACGTTTAGTTACTTACTACAGCGACCTAATGTGGCTTCGCGTGGTAATATAATCACTAGTTAAACAGTGAGTTGCGGTGTCAAATGTTGATGCGGGTAATTTTCCTACGAGGGTAACGTAGAATGTGGGTATGGTTCGCTAAACTAGGATCGCCAAAATGGTTCTATGAGCTTTCGACAAAGTGGTTGCCTTGGCTGGTTGTCGCCACCGTGGTCGTGATTGGCACGGCAACCGTGTGGGCGCTACTCTTTTTGCCCCCCGACTATCAGCAGGGCTATACCTCCCGGATTCTCGTTGTGCATGTCGCTGTTGCCGGCACCTCGCTTGCGTTCTTCCCGCTGATGGCTGTCGCCGGAACAATCACGTTAGTCTGGAAGATGAAACTCGCCGACATGGTCGCGAAGAATGCCGCCGCACTTGGCGCGTGGTTCTCGTTCATCACGCTAGCGACAGGATCCATCTGGGGCAGCGTCAGTTGGGGTACGTGGTGGGAATGGAGTGACAGCCGTCTTGTCTCAATGCTTTTTCAGTTCTTTCTGCTGCTCGGCGTAGTCTCGCTTAGATCGGCGCTCGAGGAATCTGATAAGGCTGCCAAAGCTTGTGCGCTCTTATCGATTGTCGGTTGCATCAATGTGGTGGTTATCAAGTACTCCGTTGAATGGTGGAATACGCTACACCAGCCCGCAAGCCCGGTGTCGATTGAAAGCGGTAGCGCGAACGGGCCAGAATTCTGGATCGCCACAGCGCTGATGATCTTAGGTGTGTATTTGTTTCTCAGTCTCAGTTTGATTTTGTCTACGCGGAATGAAATTCTCATGCGCGAGCGACGCTCTCTCTGGGTGCAAGAGCTTATGTCGACAGAAAAGTAAGACAGCGAGTTACGGGTTAATATGGATTTACTGAACGCAATTCAATTCGATAGCTGGGCCGAATTCGTCGACATGGGAGGCTACGCCTTTAATGTGTGGGCTGTTTATGGCCTGTTTGTCGTATTTATTGCAGTGAACATAACTGTGCCCCTGCAGAGACGCAAAACGCTACTGCGGGATTTACGCCGCCGACAAAATATAGACGCGCAGGTAGCGCTTAACAGGCAATCAGCCCCAGTTGCGGGCGCCGTCGATAATGCAATAAACGACAGTTCGGCAGAAGCAGCGCAGGTCGTGGGTACCGGTCAAAACGCGCAGCAAGGAGAGACTTCATGAAGCCGCATCGCCGTAAGAAGTTAGGCAGTATTCTATTTATCGCACTCGGGCTAAGTGTTGCCGCGGGGCTTACGCTCTATGCGTTGAAGCAAAACATTAATATGTTTTTTACACCGTCGCAGGTTGCCGGTGGCGAGGTGCCTAAAGGTCAGCATTTTCGAATCGGCGGTATGGTAAAAGATGGTTCGATTGCGCGCGAAGACGATAGTCTTAGCGTTAATTTTGTCACAACCGACTTTGTTAGCGAAGTGCCCATTCACTATGAGGGTATTTTGCCAGACTTGTTTCGTGAAGGTCAGGGAATCGTCGCCGAAGGCGTTGTGGACACCGCCGGTGTTTTCCAAGCCTCGAAAGTGCTCGCCAAGCATGATGAGAACTACATGTCGCCCGAAGTAAAAGCGGCGCTCGACGCTGCTGGTACGAGCACCGAAGGCTCACTGCCAAGCGAAGGCTATAAACCACGGTACTAGCGCGGCGCAACGTGACCGAAATAATTCACACGCGTCGATTCCAAGGATCAAAAGGTGGTGCTCCGCACCGAGGTAGAATTCATTGCTCCCAGAACTAGGACATTTTGCTCTCATTCTCGCACTGTGCTTGTGTGTGTTACTTGGTACGTTCCCGCTTTACGGTGCGGCGACAGGAAACGTTCGCTACATGGGTTTAGCAAGACCGCTGGTGGCGGGTGTTTTTGTTTTCATTGGCCTTGCTTACGTTCTGCTGACTTACTCGTTCGCTATCGATGACTTCTCGGTTACCTATATTCAGCAGCACTCGAATACTCTGCTACCTTTTCGCTACAAACTGACTGCCGTCTGGGGCGGTCATGAAGGCTCGTTTCTACTCTGGACATTCATGCTTGCAGGATGGATGTTAGCCGTGGCTGTCTTCAGCCGCAGCATGCCTATCGAATTCGTCGCGCGCGTGTTGGGTGTGCTCGGCCTTCTGAGCGTCGGTTATTTGCTCTTTATGCTCGCCACCTCAAATCCGTTCGAGCGGATTGTGCCGCTTCCGCCCGCCGACGGAGTTGACCTAAATTCAGCGCTGCAGGATTTTGGCTTTATTGTTCACCCGCCAACGCTCTACATGGGCTATGTGGGGTTCTCGGTTGTGTTCGCTTTTGCGATGGCGGCGCTATTGAGTGGACGATTGGACGCAGCATGGGCGCGCTGGTGCCGGCCATGGGCGAACGTGGCTTGGTCAATTCTAACGATCGGTATTGCGCTAGGCAGCTGGTGGGCTTACTACGAATTAGGCTGGGGCGGTTGGTGGGCATGGGACCCGGTCGAAAATCCACCTCTGATTACGTGGCTTTTTGGCACGGCCTTAATCCATTCTCTGGCGGTGACTGAGAAGCGTGGAATATTCAAGAGTTGGACTGTGATGCTGGCGATTCTCGCGTTTGCAGGCAGTCTGCTGGGCACGTTCATTACTCGTTCTGGACTGCTTACCTCCGTGCACGCTTTTGCCACAGATCCGGAGCGCGGTGTCTTCATTCTCGCGATTTTGACGCTGTCAGTTGGCGGTGCCCTGTTACTGTTCGCCGTGCGCGCGCCGCTGCTAAGAGGTCGTTTCGGGTTTGGTATTCTGTCGCGTGAAATGCTCCTGCTTGTGAATAATTTGATTTTGGTTGTGTCAGCAGCCTCGGTATTCCTCGGAACACTGTTTCCAATGGTCTATCAGGCATTGACCGACGATCTTATCTCGATCGGCCCGCCATATTTCAACGCAATCTTCGTTCCTCTTATGGCGCTGCTCGTGCTTGTGTTAGGCGTCGGACCTATTTCGCGCTGGAAAAAAACATCGGGGCGTTATCTTACGACTCAACTGCTCTGGGTCGGCGCACTTAGCCTTGTCCTCGGTATCGCTTTGCCTTTGGCAGTGACACTTGAGTTTGGCTTGGGGCCGACGCTTACAGTCGCGCTCGCGTCGTGGATAGTTTTGTCATCGATAAAAGACGCAAAAAATAAGCTCGGTAACAAAAAGACGTTAATGGCAGGACTGCGGGCGCTGCCCCTCAGTTACTACGGCATGCAACTCGCGCATTTGGGTGTGGCGACTATGGTCGTTGGTGCTGCGCTAACTAGCGTTTATTCGACGGAAAAAAGTGTCCTGCTGGGGCCAGGGGAACGCATGGATCTTGGCGGCTATGAATTCGAATTTATTGGGGCAAAACCGATCACTGGACCCAATTTCCGAGGTATGGAGGCGACACTCGAGGTTTACCGAGGAGATGAGCTGCTGCGCGAGCTTCACCCTGAGAGACGCCTGTATCTTGCCAGCGGCACGCCTTCAACAGAGATGGCGATTGATGCGGGGTTCTGGCGCGATTTATTCGTGACTCTCGGCGAAGAGAAAGGGGCATCCGCCTGGTCGATGACTATCTATGTGAAGCCCTTTGTACGCTGGGTTTGGTTGGGCGCGATATTCATGTGCTTAGGAGGCATAGTGGCAGCGGGTGATAAACGCTACCGTCGCGCGCTCGATAAACAAACAGCGCAGAAGCAAGCAGCGTCTATCGCACCATTAGAACCTGCCGAGGGTGTGTCTTAGCGATTGTGCTCAGGCTGCGCCAGGTACAAGTCCAATTGGAGTTTCTTCGATGAACCGATCGCTCGCGTTTTTGCCCGTAGCTGCCTTTCTGGTGTTGGCCGTGGTCATGTGGCGTGGGCTTTATCTCGATAGCAAAGAGCTGCCGTCGATGCTGATCGACAAACCAATGCCAGCTTTTGACAAACTCACAGTTGATGGTCAAGCAGTCGACAACGACTCTCTGCCTACCGAACCCTTTTTGCTCAATGTGTGGGGTAGTTACTGTCTGCCTTGTTTGATCGAACACCCCACTTTTATGCGTCTGTCGGAATCTGCCGAGATACCTATCGTTGGGGTAAATTACCGCGATCAGAAAGCGCTCGCGCTTGATTGGTTGGAAGAAAATGGAAACCCGTATGCGTTTAGCATACTCGACGAGCCTGGCCGATTCGGGATAGATCTCGGAGTCTACGGCGCACCAGAGACTTATCTGGTCGATAGCAAGGGAGTTATTCGCTATCGGCACGTCAGTGTGCTCGATGAGGCAGTTTGGCGCGACGTGTTTGAACCTGCAATTGCAGAACTAAGAGCACAGGAGGCGGCGCGATGAGTAACGATACTGCTAACGGCAGAGTTTGGGAAAAGCGGGTTAAGCCTGTCTTGACAGTGTTTATGCTGCTGGCGATTGTTAGCGTTTTGATGCCGGCTACCAGCCTTGCACAAGTCGATACATTTGAATTTGAGACGCCCGAGCAGCAGCAAAGATTTCGGGCGCTCTCGGATGAGCTGCGCTGTCCGATGTGTCAGAACACGAGTTTGTCGGGGTCTACTGGTGGCGTTGCAGAAGACCTGCGTCGTGAAGTGCATCGGATGATTATGGAAGGGATGAGCGACGAGCAGATCGAGCAGTTTATGTACGAGCGCTACGGTGATTTCATTTTCTACAAGCCGCGGTTAAAACCCGAAACACTGCTGCTTTGGTTTGGCCCGCTTCTGTTTTTCCTAATTGGCGCGTTCGTTCTCGTCGGCATTTGGCGCAAGGCGAAAGGAATCGATGCACAGCCGGTTCAGGTCGATACCGAAACGCAAGGTCGCATAGACGCATTAATCGCTGAGCAAGTTAAAGCGGGTGCCGGCAACACCAATAGATAGAGCTCCACACGTTCACATGATGGCGAGCGCTTCGTGGCGTTGCGATTAACCGAAAACAATAGGATATTTATGCTTTTTTGGACTTTAGCTGCGCTGCTTGCCGTTATGGCGATCGCCTTTTTTGTCATCCCTTTTTACCGAGCGAATGGGGGCGATGAGGAGGCGGTTGGGAGCGTTCAGCGTAGCGAGAATTTGCTGCTTTTCGCCGAGAGGGAAAGCGAGCTTGCAGAGGATCTTGCAGCGGGCGAAATAGACAGTGAAGAACATGCCACCCTGCTGCGTGAATTACAGCAATCTCTATTAGACGATGTGCAGGACACGAGATCAAAGAGAGCGCCCATCGCTATATCCTTACGAGGCTGCCTGGTTATTGGCCTAATCGCTGTGTCTCTTCCTGCGGTGTCGGTTACGCTTTATCAGCGCTGGGGTTTTATAGACGACGTCCAGGTCATGGGATTGTTCCAGGAATCACTTGCCGCTCAGGGTGACGTATCTGCAGCCTCTGCGCTGGTCACCGAGCTAGGTGAATTAGTTAAAAACGGCAGTGAAAATCCTTGGGTTTGGTACTTTTTAGGCGAAAATTTCGCCACGATTGGCCGCTTCAATGAAGCCGAAATATCGTATCGACAAGCTGCCGAACGGCTGAGCGGACAGCCTGAAGAGGCGCTCGTGCTCGGACGCGCGGCGTTGGCCTTATACATCAAATCCGAATTCCGTTTCACGCCTGAACTGAACGCGCTTATCAAGCAGGCACAGGCGATTAATCCGAATGAAATTGCTGTGATTCAGCTGCTCGCAGCAGACGCACAAAACCGAGGCGACTACGCAGCTGCAATTGCTAATTGGCGCATACTCATCCAGCTAGACCCGAACTCCCCAGAAGCGCAAGCACTTCGCGGGGAAATTGCTAATGCGCAGCGTCTGCTCCGAGAAGAGTCTGGCGAGGAAATTGTCGGTCCGGAGATAGAAGTGCGGCTTGCGCTCGCAGAGGGGTTGTCGCTCGATCCAAATTTGCGCGTGTTTGTCGCGGTACGCAGCGCCGAGCGAGAGGGCATGCCGCCGCTAGCCGCCGTCGGTCTTAGCGTCGCAGATCTGCCTACGACAATAAGTTTAGATAACTCTTCCCAGGTCGGCCCCTTTAATCTAAGTTCGGCCGACCTCGTAAGGGTGTCGGCTTTGGTGTCGCTTAACGGCACGGCAAACCCCTCTCGCGGCGACTATCGTGTGGTCTCAGATGATTTTGCCCACAATGGCCAACACGCGATTGTCACGCTTACCATTAGCGACGAAGTCGAGTAGCCATTGAATTGGGTTGAATTCGGCACTATCGCTTTAGCGCATTTGTTTGCAGTGGCGTCCCCAGGTCCGGACTTTGCGATCGTGCTTCGTCAAACGCTCAAAAATGGCAGCTTTGCCGGCCTCTGGTCGAGTGCCGGTGTCGCTGCGGGCATAGGCCTTCACGTAACTTACTGCCTTCTGGGTGTAGCACTGCTTATAGCCAGTTCGCCGACGTTGTTTCTGGTTTTAAAGATGGGTGCCGCAGTTCTGTTGGTCATTCTTGGCGGGCAATCACTTTATGGAGCGGCGCGCGAGTTTAAGCGGCGCCGAGAAACCTCAGAAGTAGACGCGGAGGTCTTTGTTAGCGAAGCTGAGCAGTCTTCGACGTCTCTTGCCCGTCGTGCTTTTGTGACAGGCTTTACCACCAACGGGCTGAACCCTAAGGCAACACTTTTCTTTCTCGCTCTGTTTAGTGTGGTGATAGATCCCGCAACCGGGGTCGCCCAACAGACCGCCTACGGGCTCTATTTAGTGATAGCGACTTTTGCTTGGTTCGCTTGTCTTTCGTTGCTGGTCGGTCGGCCACGGGTTCGCCTTTTCGTGTTGAGTGCTGCGCCGGTTATCGATAGCCTGATGGGATTAATTCTCTGGGTAATTGCCGCGCAGCTTTTAAGTTGAAGACCCTGTGGCCACTAAGACACCTGCAATAAGTAACGAAGATAGGTATAGTTGGGCGCTATAAATCGTTTCAAAGACGCCACCGCGATGGGAAAGGATCTACACAATGGCCGCAAATAACAGTGATGCCACAGGCGCCGCGTTGATCGACAAGTTTGGACGAAGGGTCGACTATATTCGCCTGTCGGTGACCGATCGGTGCGACTTTCGCTGCGTCTATTGTATGACTGAAGACATGACCTTTTTGCCCCGCAAGGAAATACTCAGCCTAGAGGAGCTTTTTTTAGTCGGCAAAGCCTTTGTTGATTTAGGCGTGAGCAAAATCCGTTTAACAGGGGGAGAGCCGCTGGTTCGGGGCGATGTGATAACGCTCGTCGAGCGGCTTGGTGAGTTGCCGGGATTGGAAGAGCTTCTGATCACCACGAATGGCGCGCAACTCGATAAGTTCGCGAAACCGCTGCGCGCGGCGGGAGTGACAAGGGTCAATGTGAGTATCGATAGTCTCGATGCAGATCGTTTCAAGCGGATCTCGCGCGTAAGTAAGCTCGATAAAGTACTCGAAGGAATCGACGCCGCGGTAGCGGCTGGTTTCGAAAAAGTTAAACTCAATACTGTCATCATGCGCGGTTACAACGAAGATGAAGTGATTGGTTTGGCCGAATACGCTCTAGCGCGTGATATCGACATAGCCTTTATTGAAGAAATGCCCCTTGGCGAGGCGTCCGATCACGCCCGAGAAGAGACTACCTGCAGCAATGCTTGGGTACGCGACACGCTTGAGCAGCGCTTTGAGCTGACAGACAGCGAGGTAAAAACCGCAGGTCCTTCGCGCTATGTCGATGTGAAAGGCTATGAGTCGCGCATTGGATTTATCTCCCCGGTCACGCATAATTTTTGCGGTGACTGCAATAGGGTGCGAGTCACGGTAGAGGGACGGTTGCTCCTCTGTTTGGGTAATGAGCATTCAATGGATCTCAGGGCGATATTGAGGGCGGAAGATTTTGACGAGTCTAGGCTGCGAGAAGCGATAGTGGCAGCTATGGACCTTAAGCCGGAACGACACTATTTCTATGAAAAAGATCATGCGCAGCCCGTGCGGTTAATGAATATGACAGGTGGCTAGCGCGGCGCCTCACGTGCTTGCGGTGATCGCATGAAAATAAACAGGATGGAAGTGCAATGGTTGATGAGGTGGTGAGCCTGCAAATAGCAGTTGTCACGGTGTCAGATACGCGTACAGAAGAGACAGATCGCTCGGGCTCTGTGCTTGTTCAGCGTCTCGGCGCGGCGGGTCATGTGCTTTGTCATAAAAGTATCGTCAAAGATGACGTGTATCAATTACGCGCCGAGGTTTCTAGGCTGATAGCCGATCCCGGTGTGCAGGCGATACTAATGACGGGAGGCACGGGGTTTACGCCGCGCGACAATACGCAGGCGGCGATCCAGCCTCTGTTCGACGTCGCAATCGAGGGTTTCGGCGAGCTTTTTCGCCAGTTGTCCTATGCGGAGATTGGGACATCAACCATACAATCGCGTGCGTTTGCAGGAATCGCTAACGATGTCATTATTTTTTGCCTGCCCGGTTCTCCTGGCGCCTGCGCCACTGGGTGGGACAGTGTGATCGCAGAGCAGCTAGACAGTAGCCATAAGCCGTGTAACTTTGTCGACAAATTAAAGGTCGTCGATTTTTAGGCAAAAAAAACACCAAGCCTCGGGGGAGGGTTGGTGTTGAAAATGCACAGAAAACTCTCTGGGGACTTCGTTGCTCGGGCTTAGTAATTCGTAATCGGACTATTGCTGGCCTATGGCTTCTGAACTGCTGTTCTGCGTTGAGAGCTTATACAGGCCTTGATAATTCCTTTTTCAGCGTTTAAACGCGAGCGAGCACAATCGCAGCAGGCACTGAAAGGGCGGCGATTACTAGCGCGACGCTAACAACAGTGGCTTCAACTACGGGGCGCGCTCTTTTGAGTGCGTTGCTCATGACATGCTCCTAATCTTAAGGGGTTGCTTTAGTCTGAGACCCTACGTCTCCTTATCCAGCAACGAGACGTATAGTAACACAATAAGTGAAAATTGGTAACACTTTCTGTAGAAAATCGTATTTACTGCGGTTATCTCTTGGTATTCATGGGGCATCTTATAAATATTAATAAAAACAATTAGTTAAATAATATTATTGTTAAATTCTAGTGGTCAATTTCGCTATTGAGTTAAAAATTCATAGCTGATTCACCCGTAACATACGGATTTTACGAAGCTTTTGTGACTCGGGTCACATGGTAACACTTGGGTAACACCGCTTAGTCGCCATTACCTGGCGCTGAAAACAATCGTCATTAGCGAGTAGGAGATAAAATGAGAGTAGTTACGCTGAACTGTAACGGCATACGGGCTGCGTCGCGGAAGGGTTTTTTCGACTGGCTGCCAACGATTGGTGCCGATGTAGTTTGCCTTCAGGAAACAAAGGCGCAGGTAGACCAGCTCACAGATCCGCTATTTAGCCCCGAGGGCTATCATTGCTACTATTACGACGCTGAAAAGAAAGGCTATTCGGGCACTGCGCTTTACAGCAGGGTCGAACCCGATAAGATTCACCGCGGCATAGGGTTGGACATTGCCGATTCGGAGGGTCGTTACCTGCAGGCCGATTTCGGCGATTTGAGCGTTATCTCGCTGTATCTGCCTTCTGGGTCGAGTGGCGACGAGCGACAAGTCCGTAAAATGCGCTTTCTAGAATTTTTCATGACCCATTTACGCGCCCTTGCGCGAGACGACAGGCGTTACATTGTCTGCGGCGATTGGAATATTTGTCATAAAGAGATAGATATTAAAAATTGGAAGGGCAATCTCAAGAACTCTGGCTTTTTACCTGAAGAGCGAGCGTGGCTCGACGAGTTGTTCGATGAGGTAGGGTTCGCAGATTCTTTTCGTAGGGTAAATGCCGAGGCTGATCAGTATTCGTGGTGGTCTAATCGTGGGCAGGCGCGGGCAAATAATGTTGGATGGCGACTTGACTATCAGGTTGTGTCGCCCGAGATCGCAGACAAGACGCTGGGCGCGTCGATTTATCGAGAGCAGAGCTTTTCCGATCACGCCCCTGTCATAATCGACTACAAGCTATAGGATCCTAAGTATGAACAAAGCAAGTAACTGTCCTAGGCGCGGCGCGCTGTTGCGGCGCATTCGCGTTAACTTAACGGCTATTCGGCTAATTGGGCTAAGCTTCGGATTGTCTTTGGCCACGCCACTGTTTGCAGCGGAACCACTCATCGCGCGCATTACAACGAATATTGGCGACATCACTGCAGAGCTGAATGACCGTGCTGCACCGACAACCGTCGCTAATTTTGTCAATCTTGCTCAGCGTGGCTTTTACGACGGGCTAACTTTTCATCGCTGGGAGAAAAATTTCATGATTCAGGGTGGTGATCCCTTAGGCGACGGCACAGGTGGGCCGGGCTACCGTTTCGGTGGCGAAATTATCTTGCGGCATAATCAGCCGGGCATTCTGTCGATGGCCAATTCGGGGCCTGGAACAGATGGCAGTCAGTTTTTCATCACGCATTTAGCGACAGCGCACCTAAACGGCAAGCACTCTGTTTTTGGCAAGGTGATTGATGGTCTTCCAGTTGTGCAGGCATTGCGGCGCAAGGACACGATCGTGTCTATTCGGATTGAGGGCGACTATTCGGCTCTTTTTGAGCGCAAAGCCTCCCAGCTTGCAGGCTGGAATGCCGTGTTAGAGTCAAATTACCCCGACTTACTCGTTGCGCCCTGATTAACGTCACGCCTTTATGTTGGCGCAACCGGGCATGGCGTCTGCTATTAATCTAGTAGAGCAGGGGGCACTAGTTAGGTTAAAACACTCGCTTGAAGGGCTTAATGCTGACTGATGCATAAACACCCGCGCTCACGTAAGGGTCGGCGTCAGCCCACGTTTTTGCGTCTTCGAGGCTCGCGAAATCTGCAATAACAACGCTTCCGCTAAATCCCTGATCGGTGTCTCCGTTAGGGTTTATCGGGCTGGGACCTGCAACGACAAGCCGGCCTGCATCGGATAAGGCTTGCAATCTCTCAAGGTGTGCTGGGCGCGCGCTCATGCGGCGTTCGGTGCTGTTTTCATTATCCTGACTTACTAAGCTAAAGAGCATAATGTTCTCTCAAAGTGGGATGAAGTCTCTCATAGTGGGATGGGGCTATTTTAGGGTATCGCCGTCGGGTTCTTCTAGGTATTTAGAAAGCAGAGGCATTTGTGCGAAAACGAAGCCGAACGTGAGAGCCAAATTGCCGAACACTTTAAATTTGATCCACAGGGCTTCGCTTAACAGGAGCGCGACGGCTAGGTTAATTGCGCCCAGCACAATAAAGTAGAGGACCCAGTAGAGATTGAGTCTTTGCCAAACAACGCGTGGCGCCGGCACTGCATGCCCCATCATATGCTCGATCGCAGGTTTCTCGCCTATAAATCGAGAGCCTAAGAAAATGCTCGCGAAAAGCCAATTGACGATAGGGGCCTTCCATTTGAGGAATTCTATGTTTCTGAAAACAATGGTCGGGATGCAGAATAAGACAACAGCGACAAAAGTGATCCATTGAAACTTGTCTAAGCGCTTCTCTTTTAGCCACAGTGCGCCATAGACCAGAGTCGATGCGACAAGCAGGAATTCCGCTGCGCTAAAGACGCCCCCGACAGTCCGTTCGTAACCGCCAATGCTGACTAGCCTCTCGTCAAGACTCCATACTAGAAAGAAGACGAGCAGGGGAATGTAATCGATAAGTTGCTTCATAAGTTGGTTGTTGTCCTTTTGGGCTTAGGGTGGAGCGGCGGTCACCCTGTGAATTGTTTTAGTTTAATGCAATTCGATAAAGGTTTCCGCATTGCCACGTATATCGCGTAGAATTGCTCGTTGAGAGCGAGAAATATGAGCGATTACTTAGAAATTCATCCAAAAAATCCAGATGGTCGGTCGATTAGGAAGATTGCAGAATCACTGCGCAACGGCGGCGTCGTTGTCTACCCGACCGATTCGACCTACGCGGTCGGATGTCATCTGGGGGACAAGTCCGCCTTGGAGCGCATTCGCCGGCTTCGCGGTTTATCTGATAAGCATAACTTTACGCTGATGTGCAGCGACTTGTCGGAGCTTGCGGTCTATGCGCAGGTTAACAACAGCGCCTTTCGGTTGCTAAAAGCGCTAACACCGGGCCCGTTTACGTTTATTCTAAAGGCGAGCCCCGAGGTGCCTAAGCGGCTAATGCATCCGAAGCGTAAAACCATCGGGCTGCGAGTGCCTGATAATGCCATTGCCCTTGCGATTCTCGCAGAGATGGGCGAACCGCTGTTGACTACAAGCCTTATCTTGCCCGACGCAGAAGGGCCATTACTCGATCCCTACGAAATGCGAGCGCTGATAGGCAAACACGTCGATCTCATCGTCGATGGGGGGAGCTGTAGCGAGATACCAACAACGATGCTTGACCTGACAGAAGGAGTGCCTAGCCTGATGCGTGAGGGCGGCGGTGATGCTAGTGAGTTTCTAGCCTAGCCGTGAGTAGGTATACTAGTTTTTAATTGATCCAAGAAGTCGGAGAAGAGTTTGTCCACAGTAGATTCACAGCAGCGCGTGTTATCGGGTATGCGGCCCACAGGTCGCCTTCACTTGGGGCATATGCATGGTGTGCTTAACAATTGGGTTAAGTTACAGCACGAATACGAGTGTTTTTTCTTTGTTGCCGACTGGCATGCGCTGACGACCCACTACGGCGATGCGACAATTTTCGAAAACAATGTGTTAGATATGGTGATCGATTGGTTGGCCGTTGGCGTGAATCCTGGCTCGGCGTCACTTTTCGTTCAGTCGCGTGTGCCAGAGCACGCCGAACTCCACCTGCTGCTTTCCATGCTCACTCCGCTCGGATGGCTTGAGCGCGTGCCGAGTTATAAAGATCAGCAAGAAAAATTGCATGAAAAGGAGCTAGATACTTACGGCTTCCTAGGCTATCCCTTGCTGCAAGCGGCTGACATCCTGATTTATCGCGCGGGTCACGTCCCAGTGGGCGCAGACCAAGTTGCCCATGTTGAACTCACGCGAGAGACCGCCAGGCGCTTCAATCACATGTACGGAAGAGAGCCGGGTTTCGAAGCTGCTGCAGAGGCTGCCATTGCGAAGATGGGTAAGAAGTCTGCTCGTCTTTACAATAACCTTCGGACCGCCTTTCAAGAGCAGGGTGATCACGAGGCTTTGGAGAAAGCGCAGGCACTGCTTCGCGAGCAACAAAACATTTCGTTGGGCGACCGAGAGCGACTGTTTGGCTTTTTAGAAGGCGGCGGCAAAATGATTCTCGCAGAGCCGCAAGCGCTTCTCACGCCTGCATCGAAAATGCCGGGGCTCGATGGGCAGAAAATGTCTAAGTCCTATGACAATACGATCACGCTGCGCGAACCACTTGAGCTTATCGCAAAAAAAATTAGCACAATGCCTACCGATCCAGCGCGTGTGCGATTGACCGACCCGGGCGACCCCAGTAAGTGCCCCGTGTGGCAGTTGCACGAGGTTTATTCTGATGAGGCCACCAAGGACTGGGTCAATGCAGGCTGCCGGAGTGCTGGTATTGGTTGCCTCGAATGCAAGAAGCCGTTGAGCGATGCGATTATTGCTGAATTAGAGCCTATTCAGCTGCGCGCAGCGCAGTACGAGAAAGACCCGGATGTTGTGCGTTCGATTATCGCTGAAGGTTGCGAGGCAGCACGCGAAACAGCGCGTGAGACGTTGCATGATGTGCGCAGCGCGATGGGACTGACAAGTTGGTAGCCTGCGCTGCTCACGCGATTTAGAGAATAAGGACAATCGAGTTTGATGGAAGAACAGCACATTCCGTTCGCGTTGATCGATGGCGAGGCATTTAACGAGATCCCGAAAGATCTCTATATCCCACCCGGTGCGCTAAAGATATTGGTTGAGGCCTTTCAGGGGCCGCTCGACCTTCTGCTGTACCTAATCAAAAAACAAAATATCGATATCCTTAATATTAATGTCGCCGAAATTACTGACCAGTATATGGCTTATGTGGAGCTGATGGAGTCTAGTCAGTTCGAGCTTGCCGCCGAGTATTTGGTGATGGCAGCTATGCTTGCCGAGATCAAATCGAGGATGTTGTTGCCTCGGCAAGAGAATCTCGAGGCCGAGGAAGACGATCCTCGCATGGAGCTAATAAGGCGCTTACAAGAGTACGAACGTTTCAAAAAAGCAGCAGCTCGGTTAGATGAGTTGCCACGAATGAATCGTGACTTCCATAGAGCAATAGCCACGCCACCTAAAATGGAGCGCGTGACTATCGATCCAGATGTTGACTTGAAAGATGTCCTCGTCTCTCTCGCGCAGGTATTACGCCGCGCAGACATGTTTGGCAGCCATCAAATTCATCGCGAGACGCTGTCGACTCGAGAAAAAATGTCGGAGCTACTGGTTCGCATCAACGACAAAAAATTTGTCCCCTTGTCGTCGCTCCTCATCAGAGAAGAGGGAAGGCTCGGGGTAGTCGTTACTTTTCTGGCCATAATGGAATTGTTGAAAGGGAGCATGATCGAGATCGTTCAGAGCGAACCGTTTGCGCCTATTCACGTCAAGGCGCGGACGTTAAGCGAGCAGCCGGTGCTAACGAGTGATTTCGATGATGATCTTGATGACGATCTTGATGGTAAGCAAGAGGGCGATCGAGAGCGTGATCAAGAAGACGAGCGCGACGCGCGTTACTAGGAATTTGAACTGAATGAACGATGTAGATAATAAAGTAAAGATGATTATCGAAGGATTACTCCTCGCAGCGGGCCGGCCTCTGCCATTAGAGAGTATTGCAGCGGTGTTCAATGAAGAAGAGCGTCCCGAGAACGATGAGTTGCTCGGCGTGCTCGCGCGTATCGATGAAGAATGCGGTGACCGGGGTTTTGAGCTTACTAAAGTCGCCTCGGGTTATCGGTTTCAAGTCAAGCAAGAATTAGCGGAGTGGGTAGGTAAACTCTGGGAAGAGCGGCCACCGCGCTACACGCGAGCGCTGCTCGAAACGCTTGCGCTCGTCGCCTACAGGCAACCAATTACGCGCGGCGATATTGAAGAAATTCGCGGCGTTGCGGTTAGCTCGAATATTATCCGTACCTTGTTAGACAGAGAGTGGATTAGGGTAGTGGGACAGCGAGATGTACCGGGCCGACCTTCGATGTTTGCAACAACAAAACAGTTTCTTGACTATTTTAATCTCGAAAGTTTACAGCAGTTGCCGGCGCTATCAGAGATACGCGATATCGACGGTGGTGCGAAGGATTTAGGTTTTGAGGCAGAACTTGCTGCGGCTCGTGTGTTGGAGATGCCAGAGAATGCTGAAGACGATGCCAGCATAGAATTAAGCGATGACGAGAAAGCGGAGTTGCTCGCCGAGGAGGAAGCCATCGCACTCTCGCAGAAACCTCTTGATGAGATTCTCCATCCTAATGGGCGACCCGAGTTGCAGGACGAAGAGAATGACGAAGAGAATGATCATGCTAAAGAAAGTGATGACTTCGCTGAACTAGACGAAGCACTCGCAGCCTTAGAACAAGACCTAAGCGGCGATCCTTCGCGCTTAGGCGAGGCAATTGCTGGCGAGAGAAATGAAGGACAACTGAGTTCCGAAGAATCCGAGGGCGAGTCTGATGATGCCGTCCCAACCGAGTAGATTGTATGTCTGAAAAATTACAAAAAGTCATGGCGCGCGCAGGATTTGCCTCGCGGCGCGAGGCCGAGACGTGGATCGAAAAAGGGCGGGTTAAGGTCAACGGAGTTACTGCCAAGATCGGAGACCGCGTAGACGAAGACGATAAGATTGTCGTCGACGGGAAAAAGGTCGCAGCACAGTTGAAATCGAATCATGAGCGTCGAGTGATTCTTTATAATAAGCCCGAGGATCAGGTGTGTACTCGCAAAGATCCCGAGGGAAGGCCGACTGTCTTTGACCGCCTTCCGCCGATTAAACACGGGCGCTGGGTTGCGATTGGACGTTTGGATATTAACACCAGTGGGCTTCTGTTGTTTACTACAGATGGCGAACTCGCGAATCGTTTGATGCACCCAAGTGCGCAGATCGAGCGCGAATATGCTGTGCGTGTGCTCGGCGACGTGAGTAAAGAAATGGTGCAGCAGATGCACGATGGCGTGATGATCGATGGCAACATGTGCAGGTTTACTGACATTCAACATTTTGGTGGTGAAGGCGTAAACCAGTGGTATCACGTGGTCGTTCTCGAGGGGCGTAATCGAGAGGTGCGAAAACTTTGGGAGTCGCAAGGCGTGAAGGTAAGTCGGCTCAAGCGAGTGCGCTTTGGACCCTTATTTATACCAAGCACGATTACCAAAGGTCGTTTCCAAGAATTACCGCGCAAGGATTTGGACAAGCTCTTAAAAGTCGCCTACCCGCGCGTCGAAAAACCTAAAGAAGCGGAACCCGCTCCTCGCTAGTTCTGAGTGCGTGCCTTTGCCTTTTTCGTGCCGGCCCCGAAATTTTATTGCGCTACCCATCGAAGCCGCGCGCGTCCAACGCTTGGCCGTGATATTTTTTCGCAGCAGGGCTCATTAAGTAGAGATACAGTGGGAGCAATGATTCGGGAGTAGGCTGAGTTATTGGGTCTTCTGCGGGGTAGGCGTCTCTGCGCATTGCAGTTCGTGTCCCGCCCGGGTTAAAACTCATGACGCTGATCTCACTGATGTTGCCCACTTCTTCTGCGAACGTTTGCATCAGTCCTTCGAGTGCGAATTTACTGATCCCGTAAGCCCCCCAGTACGCGCGCCCAACGCGCCCAACACTTGATGAGGTGAAAATGACTTTTGCGTCGCTCGAGCGCGTGAGGGCGGGGACCAGTGCTTTGGTCAGTTTAAAGGGCGCAGTTACATTCACCTGCATTAATTTATCCCAGTCGCTGTCGGGATAGTATTCGATAGGGCTACGCGCGCCGAGTAAGGCGGCGTTGTGAATTAAACCATCCAGGGCGTCAAACTGCTCGCCGAGTGCGCTAGCAAGGGTGGCATACCCTGCACTCGTCGCGGTCGATAAATCCAGCGGATGAATGATTAATCGCCCTGGGTAAGTCGCTTCGATTTCATCGAAGAGCGCTTCTAGTTTTTCCTGGCTACGGCCAAGGGCTATGACGTTTGCGCCGCGTGCGCAGAACTCAGCTGCCACAGCGCGGCCTATGCCATCGCTCGCGCCGGTAATGAGTATGTTTTTATCGTTAAGACAATCTTGCGCTGCGTCGTAGGTAAAGGTCATGAGCGAAACTTCAGTAAGTTGAGAAGCCCAATAGACTGCTCGGGTTGGCTAAGGATGAAATCGGCAGGCCATTCGGCAGGATCGACTCCGTCGGCTAGGTAGCCATAGCTGGCGGCTATAGCAATGAGGTCTGCGTTCTTCGCAGCCTGCATGTCACGGATATGGTCTCCAATATACACGCAGCGCTCCGGTTCTCGCTTTAACACCGAGAGCGCGAGAAGGAGTGACTCGGGATGGGGCTTTTTATCTCGCACGTCGTCTGGGCAAACCAAGACAGGGCAGCGCGCGAGAAGTGATAGGCGCGAAAGCAGTGCAGTCGCATAAAGGCGAGGCTTGTTTGTAACAATTCCCCAGGGAATACCTGCCTGTTCGAGTGAATCGAGTAGATTTTCCATGCCAGGGTAGAGTGTTGATTGTGTCGACTCGATTTGCTCGAGATAGAGGGCGAGAAGCTGCGTATGGAGAGAGGCGAACGCTGCTGCTTTCTCGTCAATACCGAAGCCGAGTGCAACAAGTGCTTTCGCGCCATCTGACACGGTATGAGTTATCACGCGGGCATCCAATGGCTGTTTTCCCTGCTGTGTGAGCAGCAGGTTAAGTGCGATGACGAAATCTGGCGCCGTGTCGATAAGCGTGCCGTCTAGGTCGAATAGAACGCACTCTATAGACGTATCAAGATTCATGCGCGTCTTTCCTCGAGCGCAGGCTTGTCATAATAGGCAAGATAGTTCACGTCGAGATCGTTGCCGAGTGAATAACGCTTCGAGAAGAGGTTGTAGGTCATGCCTCTCTGTTCGATCAGTGTTAATCCTGCATCGCGTGACCAGCTCGCTAACTCAGAGGGGCGAATAAATTTGGCGTATTCGTGCGTGCCCCGGGGAAGCAGGTTTAAGATGTATTCAGCGCCAACTATTGCGAAGAGATACGACTTTGGGTTGCGATTAATTGTAGAGAACAACACTTGTCCGCCGGGTTTCACAAGTGCGTAGCAGGCCGCAACAATCGCGCTGGGGTCAGGGACATGTTCGAGCATTTCAAGGCATGTCACGATGTCATACTGCTCGGGTTCTGCTTGTGCCAATTCTTCGGCGGGAATGCGCCGGTAGTCTATGTCGAGTTTGCTTTCTAACTGATGTAGGCGGGCGACGGCTAGTGAAGCCTCCGCCATATCTATCGCGACCACATCGGCGCCCTGTCTCGCCATCGCCTCGGCAAGTATGCCGCCGCCACAGCCGATGTCGAGGACGCGCTTTCCTGCAAGGGTTGTCTTCGATGTCAAAAAGCCCATCCGCAGTGGGTTTATTTCATGGAGCGGTTTGAATTCGCTCGTCGGATCCCACCAGCGCGCGGCTAGGGCTTCAAATTTTTTGATCTCTAATTCGTCGACATTACTCATGATTGGTCCTGTGTGCGCTATGGCTAATTTGGCTGTTAAGCCTTTTCTGCTAAGTGCTTTACGCGCTTCTGCCACTCTTGGGTTGTTCTTTTGAGTTGTTGCTCATCGATAGTTTGGAGCTTTCGGTCGCAAAGGAGGGCTTCGCCGCCACTCCAAACGTGGCTAACTTGGCTTGCTTGTGTCGAATAAACTAGCTGTGAGATAACATCATAGAGAGGAATGCTGTTGATGCTGCCAAGGTCTACGGCACAAAGGTCTGCGAATTTTCCCACCTCAAGGCTGCCAATATCGGCGTCCAAACCCATTGCCTTGGCACCGTTTATGGTTGCCATTGCCAATGCAGCGTTCGCGGGAACGGCGGTCGCGTCCTGCGCTACGGCTTTGCCGAGTTGTGCCGCTGTGCGCATTTCTGAAAACATATCCAGATCGTTATTGCTCGCGCAGCCGTCGGTTCCGAGTGCGACGTTAATCCCATGACGCGCAAGCTTTTGAACCTCGCAAAAACCGCTAGCGAGTTTGAGATTAGACTCAGGGCAATGCGCGACATGGCTGCCACTATTGGCTACTAATTCTATTTCTTCTTGCGTGAGCGCCGTCATATGCGTGCAGAAGAGTCGAGGAGTCAAAAGGCCCAATGCGTGTAATCGTGCGAGCGGGCGAACACCGTCTTTAACTTCCGCATCGTCGACCTCGGTTTGAGTTTCATGAACATGCATATGGATCGGCAAGTCTAACTCTGCAGCCAAGGTAGCGATTTTGCGCAGGGGGGCGTCAGAGACGGAATAAGGCGAGTGCGGGCCAAACGCAACATGCACACGGTCGTCCTGTCGGTATTGATCGTGCAAAGCAGTGGTTTTGTTAATGTATTCGTCTGCATCGGATGCCCATCGTGTGGGGAAGTCCAGGACTGGGCACGCCAGTTGAACGCGGAGCTTGGTCTCGAGGGTGACCTTTGCGGTTTCTTCTGGGAAAAAGTAATTGTCGGCGAAACAGGTTGTGCCGGATAGGATCATCTCGGCGGCCGCTAGGCGAACTCCTGCGTTGACGAAGCTGGCATCCGCAAGTTCGCCTTCTAAGGGCCAGATCCGTTCTTCGAGCCATGCCTGCAACGGCATGTCGTCACCGACGCCTCGGAGCAATGTCATTGCGGCATGACCGTGAGCATTAACGAGTCCTGGGAGAAGCGCATGGTTGTTGAGTTGCGTCGCGCCAGCGAGAGCAGCATCTGAGAGCATCGTCTTCGCGTCATTTGCTGGGAGGAGGTGTGTGATGCGCCCACCGGTCACGAACAGAGCATAGTTTTCGAGTACAGTCTGAGTCGGCACGACAGGGACAACCCAGCGTGCAAACACAACGAGGTCTGGAGTCAGTAACGGGATATCGGACATCTTAATTCTCGTGGCTTGTGCTCGGTGATTTAATGAGCGAGCAGTATAACCGTCATCGAGGCTTCCTGTCGCATGCGTGGGCGATATTACGCCGAATACAGCGCGATTTAGGCGGGCGAAATGGTAGCGTCTGTGCTACGATTGTGGGTGTTTCGACGCTCTCAAAAAGGGCCTATAAAAAACGGCAAGACGGCCGCTATAAATGGCGTATGGAGGCGAATAATTTTGCCGAAAACCAAAGTGTTAGGAAAGTTAAGTCTATGAGCGAGTTTGCTAAACAGGTTCTGCCAGTAGCGCTAGAAAGCGAGATGCGTGAGTCGTATCTTGCTTATGCAATGAGTGTCATTGTAGGAAGAGCGCTACCCGATGTTCGCGACGGCCTCAAGCCGGTTCATCGCCGCGTATTGTTCGCGATGAACGTGCTCTCGAATGACTATAACAAGCCTTATAAAAAATCTGCGCGAATTGTTGGTGATGTTATTGGTAAATACCATCCGCATGGCGATACGGCGGTTTACGACACGATAGTTAGGATGGCTCAAGATTTCTCATTGCGCTATCCGCTCGTCGACGGGCAAGGGAATTTTGGCTCGGTCGATGGCGATTCTGCAGCAGCAATGCGCTATACCGAAATTCGTATGGCTAAAATTGCTCACGATCTACTTGCAGATTTGGACAAAGAGACCGTCGATTTTTCACCTAACTATGATGGTACAGAGCAGATTCCTGATGTGCTCCCTGCGCAGGTGCCCAATCTGCTTGTAAATGGCTCCAGCGGCATCGCGGTAGGAATGGCAACTAATATTCCGCCTCATAATTTAACTGAAGTCGTTGGCGGTGTTATCGCCTTGCTCGACGATCCAGAGATTGGTATCGAGGGTTTGATGGAGCATATCAGCGGCCCTGATTTCCCAACCGCCGGTATCATTAATGGCAAGGCTGGCATCTTGCAGGCCTATCAGACCGGTCGTGGCCGCATTTATATGCGCGCACGGGCCGAGGTGCTGACGGATGAGAAAACGCACAAACAGACAATTATTGTCTCTGAGATTCCCTACCAGGTTAACAAAGCGCGCTTGATAGAGAAGATCGCAGAGCTGGTCAAAGAAAAGAAGCTCGAGGGCATAACCGAGCTGCGCGATGAATCAGACAAAGATGGCATGCGCATCGTGATCGAATTGCGCCGCGGCGAGATGGGCGATGTAGTGCTGAATAATTTGTACGCACAAACACAAATGCAGAACGTGTTTGGCATCAACATGGTGGCCCTCGTCGATGGCCAGCCGCGGCTTTTAACGCTGCGGGAAATTCTCGACTCGTTTATCCGTCACAGGCGCGAGGTTGTTTCGCGGCGCACCAGTTTCCTTCTGCGTAAAGCGCGCGATCGAGGGCATATTCTCGAGGGTCTCGCGGTTGCCCTAGCTAACATCGATGCGGTCATTGAACTCATTAAAAGTTCGCCCTCCTCAGCAGAGGCAAAAGTTAAGCTGCTAGAGAGATCATGGAAATCGGACAGCGTGCTGGCAATGCTTGGGACCGTTGGCGCGGATGCGTGTCGCCCAGAAGGCCTAGACCCCAAATACGGCCTTAGCGGTGCCGATTACCGTCTGTCAGAAGAGCAGGCGCAGGCAATTCTCGAATTGCGTTTGCACAGGCTTACAGGTCTCGAACACGAAAAACTCATTAACGACTACAAGGCGCTGCTAGAACAGATCGCCGACTATCTCGATATTTTAGGCAATCAAACACGCCTGCTAAGCGTGGTGCGCGGTGAATTAGAAAAAGTACGCGACGAATACGGCGATGAACGCCGCACTGAGATTGTGGGCACGCAACAAGACCTCACTGTCGAAGACTTGATAACAGAAGAAGACCGTGTGGTAACTATTTCTAAAACGGGCTATGCGAAAACTCAGCCACTTAGCGATTATGCAGCACAGCGACGGGGCGGCATGGGCAAAGCGGCCGCCGCAGTGAAAGACGAAGATCTCGTTGAGCATCTACTAGTTGCGAGCACGCATGACACGCTGCTTTGTTTTACTAGCCGAGGCAAGGTTTATTGGCTCAAGGTTTATATGATTCCTATCGCGAGTCGAACCTCGCGGGGCAAGCCGCTTGTGAATATATTGCCGCTCGAAGAAGAAGAGCGCGTGACGAGCATGCTGCCGATCAAAGAATATACCGAGGACTCGTTTGTTTTCATGGCAACGGCAAACGGCACAGTGAAGAAGACACCATTGCCTAGCTTTGCACGGCAGCGCAGTGTGGGCCTTCGTGCGATCGAACTCGATGATAACGATGAGCTCGTAGGTACAGCAGTCACAGACGGCACGCGCGATTTAATACTGATGAGCACATCCGGCAAGACGATTCGATTCTCAGAGCAGGATGTCAGGGCGATGGGGCGAACCGCTCGCGGTGTACGCGGAATAAGGTTAGGTGCCGGTCAGCTTATGGTGTCCCTAATGGTCGCAGATGATGACAAGCAAGTACTCACCGTGAGCGAGAACGGCTACGGTAAGCGCACGAAGTCGAGTGACTTTCCGCTGCGTGGACGCGGTGGACAAGGCGTTATAGGTATTCAAGCCAGTGATCGTAATGGCGCAGTGGTCGGGTCTGTTCAGGTCACTGACGCAGATGAAATCATGCTGATTTCGAGCAAAGGCACTATGGTGCGCACGCGCGTCGATGAGGTGTCGGTGCAAGGACGAAACACACAGGGCGTCCGGCTTATTCGCTTAAAAGAAGGCGAAAAATTAGTAGGGTTAGAGCGCGTAGACGAGCCCGCAGAGGAGTTTGTTGAAGAGCTAAACAGCGAACAGTCAGAAAACGATGAGAACAATGCCGACTAAAGCGGCGACGTCTGTCGCCTATTTAGGCCCCCAAGGCACTTTTTCTCACGCGGCGGCTATAGCTTTCTTTGAGCAGCACCCTCTGTCAAACACCGAGGGATGGCTTATGCGCTCGTCTGCAAATATCGAAGACGTGTTTGCCAGCGTCGAGGCAGGCGACTCCCTTTTTGGTGTGGTGCCCGTTGAGAATTCCACCGAAGGGGCTGTCAATAATACCCAAGACTGTCTGCTCACGACGTCAACGCTAATCGTTGGCGAAATAATCATCCCTATCGTTCATAATTTACTCGGAAGAGAGGGGTTGACGCGCGATAAGGTTCACACGATTGCCTCGCATAAGCAGTCTCTCGCTCAGTGCCGCGGCTGGCTAAGCAGAAATTTCCCACACGCGGTGCTGCGCGAATGCGCAAGCAACGCGCAAGCCGCCGAATTGGCGCTGTCCGAAGAGGGTAAGGCGGCCATTGCAGGGGAATTCGCCGCACAGACCTATGGCCTCGACATATTGAGCTGCTCTATCCAAGACCATAGCCATAATAGAACCCGATTTCTGATTATTGCAGCGGGCGAGAGCGGGGAAGAGAGAGGGAATGAAGTCGAGAAGTCTCTGGGTCTTCTTGCTGCGCATAACGATGAGAGGAAGCAGTCGCGTGATAGGAAGACGAGTCTCTTAGTCGCGACCGACAACAAGCCCGGCGCGCTTTTTAGAATCTTAGAGCCTTTCAATACGCTGCAGATCGACCTATCAAAAATTGAAGCGCGTCCCTCCAAGCTGCGAGCCTGGGAATACGTGTTTTTTATCGATTTCATTGTCAGTGGGACGGAACAAGGCGATCACGATATTGAGCGGAAACTTTTCGCGTTGCTCAAGCCCCGGACGACCTCACTGCGTATTCTCGGTAGCTACCCCCCAGCGCTTCCCACAAAGGCTGAAAACGGCAGCGCGCCGGGTTTAGCTGCGCCAACCGACGCGTCTAAGTGATGCGAGTGAGCATGTATGTCTAGCCTCGAGAGCGCAAAGGTACTGATTATAGGATTGGGTCTGATAGGTGGCTCGATTGCGAGAGGGCTTAAGCAAAACAATCCAAACCAGGCACTCGTAGCCTGCGATAGCGATTGCGCTCAGCTAGAGGCGGCGTTGTCTGCTGGTGATATCGATGCTGCGTATGGAGTGGCTGATGTTCAACTCGCGTGTGCTGAGGCTGATCTTGTGGTTATTGCCTTGCCGCCGCTCGCTACTGCTGCCATTCTTCCGAGTCTAGCATCTTTCTGTAATGATCATGCAATAATAACCGATGTCGCTAGCGTGAAGGGTAATGTTGTCGAGGCCGTTGAAAAATTGCCGGCAGACTTTTCCTCGCGCTTTGTTCCAGGGCATCCCATTGCAGGCTCAGAGAAAAGCGGTTATCTCGCCTCAAATGCGGGTCTGTTTGCGAAGCGCAATATAATATTGACTCCCCTTGCTAATAATTCCTCCGATTCGCTGCGACTAGTGAGCGCGATGTGGCGAGCGCTGGATGCAAACATGCTAGCGATGAGTGTTAAGCATCACGATGAGGTGCTAGCGGCGACGAGTCATCTGCCTCACCTTCTCGCTTATTCGATTGTCGATGTGCTGGCGAAACAGGAAAAAAGCGGGGATATATTTCGTTATGCGGCCGGCGGTTTCGCCGATTTCAGTCGCCTGGCGTCAAGCGATGCGCGCATGTGGTCGGATATTTTCGTGGCGAATCGAACAGCAAGCGCAGAGGTTTTAGGTGCGATGATCGCTGAACTTCAGGTGTTGAAAACGGCGCTCGAATCATCTCCTGATGAGCGTTTAAGCACGGATCTACGCACGTTTTTCGCTCATGCCAAAGAGACGCGAGAAGCCTTTATTAATACTCATTTTAAACCAACTGCGAACAATGCTATGAACGAAAAGTCTGTCGTCTTTGTTGCCGGTCAGAGCGGCACGAACGTTCCTCTTATGAAAGGCCGCGTGCGAGTGCCGGGCGATAAATCGATTTCACACCGGTCCATTATTTTCGGGGCGATTGCGAACGGTCGCACCGAGGTCAGTGGTTTCTTGGAAGGAGAGGATGCACTGAACACGGTCGCCGCTTTCCGTGAATTGGGCGTTACTATTATTGGTCCAGAGCAAGGAAAGCTGAGCATTATCGGCGTCGGCCGTGATGGTCTCGCGGCGCCAAGAAAGCCTCTTTATATGGGGAATTCAGGCACCGCCATGCGCCTTCTTTCTGGTCTGCTCGCGGCCCAGCAGTTTGGCAGCGAGTTGACGGGCGATGAGTCGCTTACCAAAAGGCCGATGGCACGTGTCGTGGAGCCGCTGCGTTTGATGGGTGCAGTGATTGAGGCCGAAGAGGGTGGCAGGCCGCCTCTTCGACTCGCGCCGTCAAAATTGCACGGCATAAAGTACACGATGCCTATGGCTAGTGCGCAAGTGAAATCTTGTTTGCTGCTGGCGGGTCTCTACGCAAAAGGAGTAACCGAGATTTCGGAGCCGGGGATTTGCCGTGACCACACAGAGCGAATGTTAGAAGGGTTTGGCTATCCGCTCAAGCGTTCGGCAGACGGAATCACTGTCAGTCTCGAAGGCGGCCATCAGCTTAAAGCGACAACTATCGACATGCCGAGCGATATTTCTTCGGCGACTTTTTTCCTTGTTGCCGCAGCGATTTGCCCTGGATCAGATGTCCTTTTAGAGCATGTTGGCATCAATCCAACTCGTATCGGCGTGATTAACATTCTCAAGCTCATGGGGGCCGATATCCAAGTGCTTAATCCGCGTTCAGTGGGCGGGGAACCTGTCGCGGAACTTGCTATCAAGTACGCGCCACTCAATGGTATTACGATACCCGAGTCGCAGATACCGCTCGCCATCGATGAATTTCCGGCATTGTTTATTGCAGCAGCAGTTGCTGAGGGCGACACGATTTTACGCGGCGCTGAAGAACTTCGCGTGAAAGAAAGCGATAGGCTCGCCGCCATGGCTGCGGGTCTCACGCTGATCGGGGTAAAGAGTGAGATGTACCCTGACGGGATTCGAATCTCGGGAGATCCGCAGGCTTGTTTTACTGCTGCTGAAATCGATTCGCAGGGCGATCACCGCATCGCGATGGCGTTTGCCGTCGCAAGTCTGCGCGCAGCGGGTCCTTTGAGAATTCTGGACTGCGCCAATGTCGCCACCTCCTTCCCTAATTTTGTTGAGCTCAGCGCCGAGCTCGGTCTGGAGATTGGCGTTGAGTAATACTAGCCCCGTCATCACTATCGATGGCCCTTCGGGTTCCGGCAAAGGCACAATCGCGTCTCGACTCGCGAAACTATTTGGTTTCACGCTGCTAGACAGTGGTGCGCTTTATCGAGTGCTTGGTCTTGCGGCAGACAGAGGGGGACTCGCGCCGGGTAGCGATAGTGAAGCGATAGCTGCGCTGGCTCGCAGAGTAGAGATAGGCTTTGGCCAGCCGAATGTTGATTCGCCTTGGGTCGAAGGGTCCGTGTGGCTTGGCAGCGACGATGTTAGCCTTGCGATACGCACCGATGAGGCCAGCACGATGGCTTCTCAAGTCGCCGCCATTCCCGCCGTGCGGTCGGCGCTATTGCAGCGACAGCACGATTTTCTCGGCGCGAACGGGCTTGTCGCGGATGGGCGTGATATGGGAACGACTGTTTTCCCCGATGCCGCTCTCAAAGTATTCCTCACGGCGAGTGTCGAGGCGCGCGCCGACAGACGATATAAGCAGTTGATAGGTAAGGGTATTGATGCTATTCTGCCTGCCCTTTTGAGCGAGCTCGAGGAGCGAGATGCGCGCGATACACAGCGTAGCGCGTCGCCGTTGAAGCCCGCGGTAGATGCTATCATCATAGATTCTACCATGATGAGTATCGAGCAAGTTATGGCCCAAATATCTGATTTAGCTAGAGAAAAGCTAGATAGGTAGGGCTGAAAGATTGAATTTATCTGGTTGATTCTGGTTGAGAGACACGTATTTTCAAAGCCTATAAAAAGTTTTGACGGTGCACAGAAAGCAGTGAATTCGATAAGTCGACAGCCGGCACATCACCAGCATAGGTGGCGAGCTGTCGAATTTAGCAATAACACCGTCGCCGCTGGGGCGCGGAGAAGCGAGTCGAGTGTCAGGCTAAGCCTACCGACGACGAGCACAACTGAGTTGGAATAAAGCATGAGTGAAAGTTTTGCAGAATTATTTGAAGCGAGCCTAAGCGAAATAGATATGAACCCAGGCGCGATTGTCGCCGGTACGGTCATTGATATCGATTCGGATTGGGTAACTGTCCACGCTGGCCTTAAGTCAGAGGGCGTAATCGCTAAGTCAGAATTCCTCGACGAGCAGGGTAATTTTGCTCTCGAGATAGGCCACATAGTAAAAGTTGCACTAGAGACAGTCGAAGATGGTTTCGGTGCGACTAAACTATCACGTGAAAAAGCGAAGCGTGCAGAATCTTGGATGGAGCTCGAAGCCGCATACGAGAAGAATGACATTGTCACCGGTGTTATTAATGGCAAGGTTAAAGGCGGTTTTACTGTCGACCTCAACAATATCCGTGCATTCCTTCCGGGTTCTTTGGTCGACGTTCGCCCAGTACGCGACACACTCCACCTCGAAGGTCAGCAACTCGAGTTCCGTCTTATCAAGCTCGACCAAAAGCGCAACAATGTGGTTGTTTCACGTCGTGCAGTGCTCGAGTCTGTTAGCACAGAAGAGCGTGATGAGTTACTCGCTAAGTTACAAGAAGGCATGGCTGTTAAGGGTATCGTTAAGAACCTCACTGACTATGGCGCGTTCGTCGATCTCGGCGGTGTAGACGGTCTCCTCCACATTACTGATATGTCGTGGAAGCGCATTAAGCACCCAAGCGAAATCGTGAATGTTGGCGATGAGATCAACGTGAAAGTGCTCAAGTATGATCGCGAGCGTAATCGCGTATCTCTTGGCCTCAAGCAGCTAGGCGAAGATCCATGGTTGGCGATCAAAGGTCGTTATCCTAAGGACGCACGAGTTAAGGCAGTCGTCACAAACCTCACTGACTACGGCTGTTTTGCCGAGTTAGAAGAAGGCGTCGAAGGTCTTGTTCACGTATCCGAAATGGATTGGACTAACAAGAACATCCATCCGTCAAAAGTTGTCCAACTTGGGCAAGAAGTAGACGTAATGATTCTTGATATCGACGAAGAGCGTCGTCGTATCTCTCTCGGTATTAAGCAGTGCTTCCAGAACCCATGGGATGGCTTTGCTGAAAAATTCCAGAAGGGCGACAAGATTGCGGGCGTCATCAAGTCGATTACCGACTTTGGCATCTTCATTGGTCTCGACGGCAACATCGACGGCCTCGTTCACCTCTCAGACATTTCTTGGGATGAAACGGGCGAAGAAGCAGTCCGTGAGTATAAGAAAGGTGACGAGATTGAGACTGTTATCCTGTCAATCGACTCTGAGCGCGAGCGCATCTCGCTCGGTGTTAAGCAACTTGGCGAAGACCCCTTCGCTAGCTTCACGTCAGAATACGAGCGCGGTAGTGTCGTTAAAGGCATCATCACTGCAGTTGACGCGAAGGGCGCTACTGTCGCAATCGCTGACGGCATCGAAGGCTATCTCCGCGGCACCGAATTAGGTCGCGAGAAAGTGGAAGATGTTCGCTCTGTACTCAAGGAAGGCGACGAAATCGAAGCGAAGATTGTTAATGTCGACCGTAAGACGCGTAACCTCAGCCTCTCTGTTAAAGCGATCGAGATGGATGATGAACGCGCTGCAATCAAGGGCCATAAGAATCAGGAAGTAGCAGAAGTCTCTCCTGGTACGATTGGCGACTTGATTAAAGCACAGATGGAAAAGAACTAATCCTTCATTCCTAAACGCTTCTCAACCCAAGGTGCACGAGATCGTTGCGTCCGCTTGGGGCGAGGCTAAATTGAAAGTCGAGTTGGCAGCTGTATCAATTTCTCGATCAAACTTTAGTGGTAATTCTGCAAGTACAGGTACAGCTATGACCAAATCTGAACTCATCGAACGTATCGCGGGAAAGCAAACCCAGCTATCAGCGAAGGACGTAGAGCTGGCCGTGAAAGGCGTGTTAGAGACAATGTCTCAAGTGCTCGCTGAGGGTGGTAGGATAGAGATTCGTGGATTCGGTAGTTTTTCACTGCATTATCGAGTGCCGCGTATTGGTCGAAATCCAAAGACCGGTGCTCCGGTTGCGTTGAGCGGCAAGCACGTGCCTCACTTCAAGCCCGGTAAAGAGCTACGCGATCGCGTAAACAAAGGAATGGAGTCGGGTAACTAGCTCGACTAACGTTGGATTCGATCACTCAGGTTACCTAGTACTCTTCAAAAAAGGCAAAATCCTTAAGGTTTTGCCTTTTTTTTGCTTTAAATTTGCATCAGCTGCTTCGTGAATCAACCTCACTGAATCGTATTCCGCGCCGATACGCTATTATAGACAGTGTTATGACAAGAGTTCACCGCTGGATAGATCAATGAGAAAGATTCTAAGAATACTAACGGGGCTGTTTCTTCTCACTGTGCTGGTATTGAGTTTGGGCTTTATGAGTGCGAACGACACGCTCATAAGCCTATCTTTTGGTGCGCTGCAGTCGCAAGACAGACCTGTTGGGCTGTGGATTGCGGCTTCGTTTGTGTTGGGCGGATTGCTCGGTTTGATGGCGGGGTTAAGGCTCTTTTCGAGCCTGTTTGGACGCTTGGAAATCGCGCGCCTTCGCAGCCGGCTTGCTAAGCTCGAGGCTGTGAATGAGTCGATGAGTGAAAGAACGAAAGTGCTATCGAAGGAAATAAAGTAATCGCGGAAGGCTGAGAGCCGGCTGCCGAATCGAAGGTTACGACCAGGAGGGAAATGAGTTGGAAAGTAAAATTATTGTCGCTCTAGATTTCGATTCGGAGTCAAAGACGCTCGCGTTTGTCGACCGCGTTGATCCTGCCCAGTGTCGAGTCAAAGTTGGCAAAGAGCTGTTTACTCGATGTGGACCTGCGTTAGTAAAACAATTAGTCGCACGAAACTTTGACGTATTCTTAGATTTAAAATTCCATGACATACCCAACACGGTCGCGCATGCAGTTGCCGCAGCGGCAAACCTCGGCGTCTGGATGACGAATGTTCACGCCTCGGGTGGTCGTGAAATGATGGTTGCAGCGCGAGACGCGGTGGCGACATTGAACCCTGGCGATAGACCGCTTGTCACCGCGGTAACCGTGCTCACAAGTCTCGCAGCAGCAGATCTTCAGGCAATTGGTGTATCGGCCTCACCTGCGGAACAGGTGCTTAATTTGGCGCGCTTAGCTCAAGACGCAGGGCTTGATGGAGTGGTTTGCTCGGCTGTAGAAACAGCGGCTCTCCGCGCGGTGATGGGCGCCGATTTCTGTTTAGTGACCCCTGGTATTCGTCGGCAGGAGGATGCTGTTGGCGATCAAAAACGAGTTGTTGGGCCAGCCGATGCGGTCGCGAACGGCAGTGACTATCTCGTCGTAGGGCGACCAATAACACAGGCAGCCGAGCCAACCTCTGAGCTCGCAGCCTTTAATCAGGCCGTTTCTGGCGCTCGCTGAATCGCCTGCTAGACTTTTTACTGAAGAGGTCGCTTTCCGACCTCGAGTGAGGCGCCAGTAGCGGCCTACTCAATACTCAGTAAAAGGAGAAGGAAATGATTCTTACAAAAGAAATTCTGAGCTCGGGTCAGCCGACGTCAGGTTTAGAGGCGAGTAGTAGCCCTCGCGGGCAATATTGTTCGAGGCCTTTGGGCGTTCTAACCGCGCCGTTCTTTTTGGCTTTAACGTCGCTTGTTGGAATTAATTCAGCATTGGCGCAGACAGATGAAACGGGTGCTTTGGCCTCCGCTGAAGCGGCTAGGTTGAATATTAATTTAGCAGATGCTGAGAGTTTAGCGGCAAGTTTAGTCGGCATTGGATTAACCAAGGCGCGGGAAATTGTCCGTTATAGAGAGTTACACGGTGATTTTGTTGCGATCGAAGAGCTGGCGGAAGTTAAGGGCATCGGTCTCGCTACAGTTGAGAAGAATCGTCATCTTGTTTTAGTTGTCGCACCCGCGATGGACGGGTGTTAACCGGCTTTCATAAATTGAAAATCCGCAATATGCGCAGTAGCGTTTCAGGATGGGGGCGATTGACTTCATGTTTTTGTTTATCGTGTCGCTGAGTAGTTTCGCGCTTGTTGCTGTGCTATCGGCGGGTGTGATTAGGTATGGGCCTCGCTTTGGGCTCTTGGACACACCCGTCGCTCGCAGCGCCCATGTGGCACCTAAGCCATTAGGAGGCGGTGCTGCGCTTGCTGCTCCTTATTTTCTCTGCGTGATCTGGTTCGTCGCGTCTGCTGCGATCTCTGAAAGCGCGCTCGCGTATCTAGGCTGTCTATTCATTGTGGTCTTAGGGTTTAGCGATGACAGATGGCAGCTTTCCTCTAAAGCACGGTTGCCAGTGCAGTTCATGGTGAGCGTGGCAGCGGTCCGAGCGATTGGGGTCGACTCAGTGGACTTTGGCTTCTTCTCGCTTTCAGAGCCGCTTACGCTAAGCTTGCTCGCAGTGCTATCGCTAGTTTGGCTATGTAATCTCACCAATTTCATGGATGGAATAGATGGGATCGCAGCCTCGCAGTTACTGGTAACGTCGCTAAGCTGTGTGGTGCTTCTAGTCGGGCTGGAGGGTGTGTTGGAGGGTGTGCTGGGAGGTGGGCTGGACGCGGCGGCCGGCGAATCGGGTGAGCACGATGTGGTGCTGACTCTGTCGGTCGTTCTAGCCGCATCAGCCGCAGGCTTCCTTCTCTGGAACTGGTCGCCTGCTTCGTTGTTTATGGGCGATGCGGGTAGCGGCTTTATAGGGTTCGCGTTAGGCCTTCTGGCGTTGGAATCTCTCGTTACGCAGAGAATGTCGGTGTGGTCATGGGTGTTGCTGCTTGGCGTGTTTATCGCAGACACAGCGGTGACACTCCTGGTTAGAATAATAAGAGGAGGGCGATGGTATGAAGGGCACTCGCAGCACGCCTACCAGATTCTCTCTCGGCGCCTAAATAGCCATCCGCGTGTAGTAGTGGGTGTCATTCTTATCAATATTTGTTGGTTGCTACCTCTCGCATGGGTGGCGGGTATTCTTCCCCATTACGGTGTACTATTTGCCACTATCGGCCTTGCGCCGCTATTGCTTGGTTGCTATCGACTAGGCGCTGGCAGGGCAGACCTCGGTGAGGAGCCGATTCAACTTAATTAAGGACGCAAAATGCAGGTCTATTCGATTCCTATTTCGAGACCCTTGAAGCGCACCATCACCGGGTGCTGGGATGCCGTGCTACTTGGTGCCTCGCTAGTGTTCGCGTACGGATTGTCTGGAGCGGCGTTTTTCCAGCAGGAACAGAAGACGCTCATTTTCTTAAGCGTAGCCCTCATTCTCAGTCTGCTCGCATTTATCCGCGTCGGGCTCTATCGCGTTCTCGTGCTTTATATGGGATTGCAATCGAGCCTCCTGATAGCACAGTGTGTCACTATAGCAACCTTCATTCTCGCCGTGGCTTACAGCCTTTCCTTCGCACAAGGTGAGGCGCGATTAGCCATACTGCCGATTTTTTGGATGTTAGCGCTTTTGCTAATGGGTGGTTCTAGGCTACTCGGTAAATTATTGATAATCAGTTTGATTCAGAATTTCCGGCCTAAAGAGCCAGTTATCATCTACGGTGCCGGCAGCTCTGGCATGCAGCTACTCGCAGCGCTCCAAAGTGGTGATCAGTATCTCCCCGTCGCGTTTGTAGACGACGGGCATAAGCTGCTTGGCAGCACAGTCCACGGGGTCAGGGTGTACGGGCCCAATTCACTATACGAATTGGTCGAAGCATTCTCAGTGAGACAGATTCTGTTGGCGATTCCCTCTGCGACACACGCCGAACGTAAAGAGATACTCAACAAACTTGAACATTTGCCTGTTCATGTAAAAACAGTCCCTGATTTGTTTGATATGGTCTCCGGCAAGGTTGGGGTCGATGAGATTAGAGATATCGATATCGAAGACCTCCTAGGTCGGGATATTGTTCCTCCGGACCCAGAGCTGCTCGGGGCTTGCATTAAATCTCGGTCGGTTTTAGTTACCGGCGCCGCGGGGTCTATCGGCTCGGAATTGTGTCGGCAAATTTTAGCAATCGGTCCGTCTCGCCTTGTACTGCTGGATTCGTTCGAATACGGACTTTACGAGCTCGAGCAAGAGTTGCTTACTAAGCTTGAGCTGATGCGGCTGGAGTCAGGAGAAAGCAATTTCGTCGAATTGCATGCCGCCCTCGGTTCAGTGGGCAGCGAGAGCTTTGTGCGTGATGTGATGCAGCGATATAAAATTGAGACCGTCTACCATGTGGCAGCCTACAAGCAGGTGCCTATGGTTGAGAACAATATTGTAGAAGGAGTACGCAATAATATTTTCGGCACACTTGCTACCGCGCAGGCAGCACAGGAGAGCGGAGTAAAGGATTTCGTTTTCATCTCCACCGATAAAGCCGTGCGTCCGACCAACTACATGGGAGCGACTAAACGTTTTACCGAACAGGTATTGCAAGCGCTCGCGCAGCGGGGAATTGAGACGGCAGACGGAGTTCGCGGGAGCGATATAGCGCCCACGCTGTTTAGCATGGTTCGGTTTGGCAATGTGCTCGGGTCTTCGGGGTCTGTTGTGCCTCTGTTTCGCCGGCAGATAAGTATGGGTGGCCCGGTTACTGTTACACACCCAGAGGTTACCCGCTATTTCATGACTGTTCAGGAAGCGGCGCAGCTCGTTATTCAGGCAGGATCGATGGCGACGGGGGGCGATGTTTTTGTGCTCGATATGCATGACCCGATTCGGATCGTCGATTTAGCGAAAAAAATGGTTCATTTGATGGGCTATGATGTGCGTGATGAGAATTCTTATCGGGGCGATATCGCAATCGAATACACTGGTTTACGGCCGGGCGAAAAACTTTACGAGGAACTGCTGATTGGCGAGTCAGTGACGGGGACAGATCATCCTAAGATTATGCGTGCCGAGGAAGAGACTCTCAGTTGGCAAGAACTTAAGCCGCTCATCGACCGACTTGCGCAGGCGTGCGAATCAGCTAATAGCGAAGAAATTAGACAGGTTTTACTGTCAGCTGTTGCGGGTTTTAAACCCGAACTTGATTCTGAAGTGCAGGGAAGAAAACAGGGAAACCTCGAAAAACCGCTTGAGGCAGCACTCGATGAGGGCGCTACTGGCGCGAAGGTGACCGAGTTATTCGGTGCTTGGGCGGGTAAGAAGAAGTAAAAGTCGATGCCAGCAGTAGTGCCGGCATCGATGGAAAACAATCCAGAGTAGGCTGCGTTAATTTAGTCCTGGCGCGCCACACGCGTCATCACGATCGGATCTACAGGGACATTCTGATGACCGCGCTTGTTGGCTGTCTTAACTGTTGCCATAGCATCAACAATGTCCATTCCCTCAATAACCTCAGCGAACACAGCGTAACCAAAGCCACGCGGCGTTTCATCTGTGTGGTTTAAAAAGTCATTGTCGACCAGATTAATGAAGAACTGACTTGTCGCGCTATCAACAACATTAGTCCTCGCCATGGCGAGCATCCCACGGTTGTTAGGCATACCTGCGCTTGCCTCATTCTTAATCGTTTCGAATGTCGACTTTTGCACCATGTCTTCATCAAAGCCGCCGCCTTGTGCCATAAAACCTGGTATCACGCGATGGAATATCAGCCCGTCATAGTAACTCCCGTCTACATAACGCAAAAAGTTCGCCGCTGATAATGGCGCTTTATCTTGCCAGACTTCAATTTTAATCGTGCCTTTGTTGGTTTCCATTACAACCACGGGATTGTTTTGGGCGCTCGCTATTACTGAGGCGAATAGTGTGACTATAAACAAACTTAATGCGGCAACCATTTTGCGCATGTTGAGCTCCCTGATAAGCGTTTGATACGAAAGTTAGATGGCGATTCGCGCGCTACGCAACGTGCTAAGTAAAGCGTGCGTGAGTGTGCGCTGTGTACGCTAAATTTCTGCGAGAGCATACTATATCGCACCTTTTCCAAATCCTAAACAGTAAGAGCTACGATGATGAATAATTATCCAGCGAAGCTCAGCGGGTGGAAAATGTTCAGCATCAGGGGGAATTAAGGATAAGAAAGTTTAGTGGGAGAGAACTCGGTTGAGAGACCTTGCTTAGAAAGGCATCGTATGGAAATAGCTTGGCTGAAGAAACCCTAGCTGAAGAAACCTGAGCGAAGAAACGCTAGTTGGAAAGAAGACCGTTTTGTGAAGCTCTCGCACCACTGGGGATGCGAGAGTTCGATTTCACAAAATTGGCTGCCCAACGTGGACTCGAACCACGAACCAAGTGATTAACAGTCACCTACTCTACCATTGAGCTATTGGGCAAAAATTCTAAGGCTAATCGCAATCGATTACCGTCGAATCGCGCGTATAGTAATGAGAAATGAGTTGAGGGTCAACACTCACTAAGCAGTTGATGCGATTCTAGTGTAGGCTACTTCCCCAATCGACGATTTTTCGGGCTATTTAGCCTTTTTGTCGCCTGAAGTGCGTGTCAATAAACTCAGTAAAAGAAAAAGGATTTCTCCCCATCCATGAGCGAAAAATTTGAGATTCATTCACACTTCAAGCCCGCCGGTCATCAGCCTCAAGCCATTGAGGGGCTTCTCGAGGGATTAGACGATGGTCTGCGTGCGCAAACTCTGCTGGGCGTGACCGGGTCAGGCAAGACGTTTACGATTGCGAATGTAATTGAGCGATCGCAAAGACCGGCTTTGGTTATGGCGCCGAACAAAACGCTTGCGGCGCAGCTCTACGGAGAATTTAAGGAATTTTTTCCTAACAATGCCGTCGAGTATTTCGTTTCTTACTACGATTACTATCAGCCTGAGGCGTATGTCCCCGCGTCTGATCTCTTCATTGAAAAGGACTCCTCGATCAATGATCACATCGAGCAGATGCGGTTGTCTGCTACGAAAGCGCTTATGGAGCGATCCGATGTGATCGTTGTTGCTACCGTCTCGGCGATTTACGGACTCGGTGATCCTTCGGCCTATTTAAAGATGGTCGTTCATCTAGACAGAGGAGATAAAATTGAGCAACGAACGCTGCTTAAGCGTCTTGCAGAGCTTCAATACACACGAAACGACATGGAGCTGAAGCGCGCGACCTATCGAGTGAGAGGCGATGTTATCGATATCTATCCGGCAGAGTCCGAAAGAAACGCTATTCGAATTCAGTTGTTTGATGATGAGATTGAAAAGCTGTCCTATTTTGATCCACTCACAGGCGCGGTGGTAAAGGAGGTGCCAAGGCTTACGGTCTTCCCTAAGTCTCATTACGTCACGCCGCGCGATACCCTGCTGAATGCGCTTGATCACATAAAAGTTGAACTTAAAGATAGATTGGGCTTTCTGCACGCTAATAATCGCCTAGTCGAAGCGCAGCGGTTGGAGCAGCGAACCAAATTCGACTTAGAGATGATTCAAGAACTTGGCTACTGCAACGGTATCGAAAATTACTCTCGATATCTTTCCGGCCGCCCAGCGGGCGCGCCACCCCCCACACTTTACGACTACCTGCCGAACAACGCGATTATTGTGTCGGATGAATCGCATGTCTCGATTCCGCAGCTTGGAGCGATGTTTAAAGGAGACAGGTCGCGTAAAGAGACTTTGGTGGAATACGGATTTAGATTGCCTTCCGCACTCGATAACCGGCCTCTAAAATTTGAGGAATGGGAGGACCTTACCCCGCAAATAATATTCGTGTCGGCGACCCCGGGTAAATACGAGGAAGCGAACGAGGGCGCGAGGGTTGAGCAGGTCGTTCGCCCTACGGGCTTGCTTGATCCGGTGCTTGAGGTGCGTCCTGCGACAACGCAGGTAGACGACTTATTATCTGAGGTCACTCGTGTGACCGCGGATGGCGAGCGCGTCCTCGTGACTGTCTTAACGAAACGTATGGCGGAGGATCTGACAGATTACCTCGCCGAGCATGGCGTTCGCGTGCGCTATCTGCACTCCGATATCGATACCGTTGAACGTTCTGAGATTCTCCGTGACCTGCGTCTCGGTAAGTTTGATGTTTTGATAGGCATTAACCTGTTACGCGAAGGCTTAGATATTCCGGAAGTCGCCCTTGTCACTATCCTCGATGCCGACAAAGAAGGTTTCCTTCGCTCCGATCGCTCACTTATTCAGACGATAGGACGCGCCGCGCGAAATCTCAACGGAAAAGCGATTCTTTACGCCGATAAGATAACGGGTTCGATGCAGCGTGCGATGGATGAATCTAATCGACGCCGAGAAGTGCAGGTCGCTTACAACAAAGAGTATAACATCACGCCGATTGGCGTGAGTAAGCGCATTCTCGACGTAATGGAGGGCGCTTACGCGAATCCTGCTACCCGAGAACGAACAAAGGGTAGGGGGATAGCTGAGAAGTCGGGTGCCTATGCGCAATTAGATTTTAATGATCCGAAAGCGATTGCTAAGGAAATCACGATACTCGAGGGCCAGATGTACGAGCACGCTAAAAATCTGTCTTTCGAAGAGGCCGCGCAAACGCGCGATCGCATCGCCGAATTAAGACATCGTCTGATCGCCTAACGGTGTTCTTGGCTCAAATGGCTGGTCGAGACAGGACAATGAATAGTGAGAAAAGGATCGACAGGACTGCATGCCATTCCGTATAATCTGCGATCCTTCTGTAGGGTGAAAATAGGCGCGTAGCTCAGTTGGTTAGAGCGCTACCTTGACATGGTAGAGGTCACCAGTTCGAATCTGGTCGTGCCTACCATTCTACAGACCGCTCTCTGATCGTCGGTAAGATTTTCAGTAGGATCTTCAATAAGATCTTCCATGAAATCTGCACTGAGTTGCTCGGTGGGGTGTTTAGGGTGGAGGTGTCAGCAGAGTCTTTTTGATAGGGCTTCGCGAGAGCGCTTCGACACCCGCGCCGCAAGCCGCCGGAATAGTATTGATAGGCGAGCGACAGCACTTCTACTACTAATTATTCCAACTCTTTAAAGTGAATCCCATGCTCGAAGTTACCTTGCCAGACGGCAGCAAGCGCCAATATGACGCAGCCTTAAGCGTTGCACAAATCGCAGAATCAATCGGCGCGGGCCTTGCGAGGGCAGCGCTAGCTGGGCGCATAAACGGCGAGCTAGTTGACCTCTCAACGATGGTTGAGCGTGATGCCGAGATTGCAATCATCACCGAGCGCGACAGCGATGGCCTCGAAGTCATCCGCCACAGCTGCGCCCATCTCATGGCGCAAGCCGTTCAGCGTTTATTTCCGGCGGCTCAGGTAACTATCGGTCCGGTGATCGAAGATGGTTTCTTCTACGATTTCGCATTTGAGCGTCCCTTTACTCCAGAAGATCTCGAGGCTATCGAGAAAGCGATGGGTGACATCGTAAAAGAGGGGCTTGAGGTTCATCGCTCAGTCATGAGTCGCGACGAAGCAGTGTCGATGTTCAAAGCGATGGGTGAAGAGTATAAAGTCGAAATTATTGAGAGTATTCCTGGCGATGAGGATCTTTCTTTTTACAAGCAGGGTGATTTCATCGACCTCTGCCGCGGTCCACACGTTCCTAATACCAATAAATTTAAAGCCTTCAAATTGACCTCAGTCGCCGGTGCTTATTGGCGAGGCGATTCTAGTAACGCCATGCTACAACGAATTTATGGCACCGCGTGGGCAACGCCTAAAGACCTAAAGCAGTATTTACAGCGCATCGAAGAAGCAGAGAAGCGCGATCACCGCAAGCTAGGCAAGCAGCTTAATCTCTTCCATTTTCAAGAAGAAGCGCCTGGCATGGTGTTCTGGCATCCTAAGGGTTGGGGTGTTTATCAAGCCGTGCAGCAATACATGCGCAAGGTTCAGAACGACAACGGTTATCTCGAGATCAATACCCCGCAGCTCGTCGATTACAGCCTTTGGGAGCGTTCAGGTCACGCCGCGAAGTTCTCCGATGAGATGTTCAGCGTTGAGTCTGAGAACCGCATGTACGCGATCAAGCCAATGAACTGCCCTTGCCATATTCAGGTATTTAACCAAGGCCTCAAAAGCTATCGCGACCTGCCGATGCGATTAGCTGAATTTGGTTCATGCCATCGCTATGAGCCTTCTGGCAGCATGCATGGATTGATGCGTGTGAGAGCGTTTGTTCAAGACGACGGACATATTTTCTGCACCGAAGACCAGATTCAAAGCGAAGTGGCCAAGTTTATGGACTTGCTATTCGCCGTCTATAAAGACTTCGGCTTCGATGAGGTTATTCTGCGCTTGTCGACGCGCCCAGAAAAGCGAGTAGGATCTGACGAGATCTGGGATCAGTCGGAGCAGTCGTTGAAAGACGCGCTCAATGCGACAGGCCTGCCATGGGAATTGGTGCCCGGCGAGGGTGCGTTTTATGGCCCCAAAATCGAGTGTTCGTTGAAAGACTGCATGGGGCGTATTCTGCAATGCGGCACTATTCAAGTTGACTTCAATACGCCGGGGCGCCTCGGCGCGAGCTATGTTGCCGAAGACAGCAGCCGAAAAGAACCGGTGATGTTACACCGCGCGATTCTTGGTTCGTTCGAACGTTTCATTGGCGTGTTGATAGAGCATTACGCCGGCGCGATGCCAACATGGCTCGCCCCAGAGCAGGCTATCATAATGAACATCACCGACAAGCAAGCTGACTACGTTCGTGACGTTGAAGCGAAACTCGCAGCGAAAGGCATTCGGGTTAGTTCGGATCTGCGTAATGAAAAGGTTGGTTTTAAGATTCGTGAGCATGCAATGCAGAAAGTACCCTATTTATTAGTCGTTGGCGACAAAGAGGTCGACTCTGGCTCGGTAGCGGTGCGCACGCGAGGAGGTGAAGACCTCGGAGTGATGACAGTGGATGACTTTTGCTCTCATTTGAGCGATGATGTCGCCCTTTTCGGCCGTACACAATCCGCTAGCTAGCCGGTTGTAGGTAGCTGAGTATTATTTTATTTAGCAAAATCAGTAATTTAAGCTGATATGCGATATCCAAATTAATTGACACGAGGGATGAGCGTTCGCGCAAGCCATGAGGAGCAGTTCTAAAAAGCCCATAATTAATGAGCACATCGAAGCCGAGCAGGTCCGCCTAGTAGGAGTCGAGGGAGAGCAGTTGGGCATCGTGTCGATAGCGGAGGCAAGAGAAGCCGCCGCGGCGATAAAACACGATCTCGTGTTAATCGCACCAGATGCAGATCCGGTAGTCTGTAAGCTAATGGACTACGGTAAGCATATCTTCGAACTGAAGAAGCAAAAGGCTGCAAGCAAGAAGAAGCAGCGTCGGACTCAGGTTAAGGAGATTAAGTTTAGACCAGGGACGGAAGTAGGAGACTATCAGGTAAAACTACGCAACCTGACACGTTTTCTCGAAGATGGGGACAAGGCCAAGGTATCGTTACGATTCCGCGGTCGGGAAATGGCCCATCAACATCTTGGCATGGAACTAGTGAATCGAATCCGCAAGGATTTAGAGGAATTCGGTACCGTGGAGCAGGAGCCCAAGATGGAAGGTCGGCAGATCGTAATGGTCTTAGCGCCGGTCAAAAAGCGCCCGCAATAAGCTGAGGGTCAGCGTCTGGAATAGTCGAGAATGCTCGATTATCACTAGTAACTGATTTCCCCGTTTGTTCAGGTATCGATACTTTTAGCCCCAAGGCAATGACCTATGGGAGCAAATGCGGAGTTAGACAATGGCTGGAAAATTAAAAACCCACAGTGGTGCTGCGAAGCGGTTCAAGAAAACCGCCTCCGGTTACAAGCGTAAAAGCGCCTATAAGAGTCACATCCTCACCAAGATGACGACTAAGCGAAAGCGTCAGCTGCGCGGCACGAGTGCCGTTCATGCGTCCGACATGCCTGCGGTAAAACGCATGCTTCGCGAAATCTAATCTAAAGTCAAAGGAGATCTCACATGGCTCGAGTTAAACGCGGCGTCGTCGCTAATCGTCGTCACAAAAAAGTTTTAAAGCAAGCAAAAGGCTACTACGGTGCCCGTAGTCGTATCTACCGCGTAGCGGTTCAGGCGGTTACAAAAGCAGGCCAATACGCCTACCGTGACCGTCGCGTTAAGAAGCGTGTATTCCGCGCTCTTTGGATTACGCGTATCAATGCCCAGGCACGTATTAATGGCATGACTTACAGCCGATTAATTGCTGGCTTAAAGAAGGCAAACATCGAAGTTGACCGTCGTGTATTGGCTGATCTGGCTGTTCATGATAAGCCGGCATTCAATGCGATTCTCAATCAGGCGAAAGCTAGCCTCGCAGCCTAATTCTGCGCTGAATCTCCTACCGGTGCCTCTCGTTCGAGATTAGGGCACCGCGAAGAGTCTCACCATAGAGTCGAATTAAGATTCGACAAGGGCTGATTGATGGCAACTCCAGATAGCTTCTTAACAGAGGCACTCGATGCAATACAAGACTCTAGCGACGAAAAGTCGCTGGAATCTTTGCGTGTCCATTATATCGGTAAGAAGGGGGAGGTAACGGCGCAGTTGAAGGCGCTAGGCCAACTTCCTGCAGACGAACGACCTGCGGCTGGCGAGCGTATTAATGTCGTCAAACGCGCAATCGACGCGGCCCTCGCGGCGCGTAAAACAGCGATCGTAGAGCAGAGCCTCAACGCGCAACTCGCAGCAGAAACAATCGATGTGACCCTCCCAGGGCGACGCCAGAATCAAGGCGGTCTGCACCCAATTACGCAAACTATAGAGCGCATCTCTGCCATATTCGCAGGCAGCGGTTACGAAGTGGCCGAGGGCCCCGAAATCGAAGATGATTATCATAACTTCGAAGCGCTCAATATTCCCGCGCACCATCCTGCGCGTGCGATGCACGACACTTTTTATATAGACCCTGCGACTGTTTTGCGGACGCATACGTCGCCGGTTCAGGTGCGGGTGATGGAAGGCGGTTCTCCTCCTTTCAAGATGATCTGTCCGGGGCGAGTTTATCGCTGTGATTCCGATCTGACTCACACGCCGATGTTCCATCAAGTTGAAGGCCTGCTGATAGATAGAGACGTCAGTTTCGCCGATCTAAAAGGCACGGTAATCGAATTTCTCCAAGCTTATTTTGAAGCGGACCTTCCCGTGCGTTTTAGGCCGTCGTATTTTCCCTTTACCGAGCCGTCTGCTGAGGTTGATATGGGGTGTGTGAGCTGCGGTGGAAAAGGCTGCAGAATTTGCGGCCACACCGGATGGCTCGAAGTGATGGGCTGCGGCATGGTGCATCCTAGTGTGCTCGAGATGTCTAATATAGATCCAGAAACACATAACGGTTTTGCCTTCGGCATGGGTGTCGAGCGCCTCGCGATGCTGCGTTATGGAGTAGGTGATTTGCGCACCTATTTCGAGAATGACCTTCGCTTCCTTCAGCAATTTAATTAGTCGTTATTGCCCTTAGTGGGAGTCGACCCCAAGGATATTAGTTCTGCACGACCACCAAACGAATGTGAGTTCAACATGATTTTTAGCGAAAGCTGGTTACGAGAATTTGTCGATCCGGGCATGGCGACGGCTGAGCTCGTTGAAACGCTGACGATGGCAGGTCTCGAGGTTGACGGTGTAACGCCCGCAGCTTCGCAGTTCAGCGGCATAGTGGTTGGGCGTGTCGAGAGTGCTGAGCAGCACCCAGATGCCGACAAACTTTCTGTTTGCCGAGTAAGTGATGGCACGACTGAATTTCAAGTTGTCTGTGGCGCGCCCAACGTACGAGCGGGTCTGTTGGTGCCGTTTGCTAGGGTCGGTGCGGTTCTAGACGGCGGCGACAAGCCCTTCAAAATCAAGGCCGCTAAACTGCGAGGTGTCGAGTCTAATGGCATGCTTTGCTCCGCTGAAGAGCTCGGTCTTGCTGAGTCATCGGACGGCCTGCTCGAGCTTCCTGAGACGCTTTCCCTAGGCGCAGATATTCGATTAGCACTTTCATTAGACGATCAGCTTATTGAGCTAGACCTAACCCCCAATCGCGGCGATTGTCTTGGCATGATTGGTCTCGCAAGAGAAGTGGGGGTTCTCGCTCGCACTCAGGTCAACGAGATCGACTATCCAACCGTAAAAATCACGACTGAGCGCAAAATTCCGGTTGCAACAGCCGCACCTGATGAGTGCCCGAAATACTTGGGTCGGGTCATTGAGAATATCAATATCGCTACCCCCAGCCCTTATTGGTTGCAGGAACGGCTGCGCCGCAGCGGGCTGAGAAGCATCGATCCGGTCATAGATGTCACCAATCTCATGCTGTTGGAATTAGGCCATCCAATGCACGCTTTCGACGCCGACAAGCTGCACGGGACAGTGACTGCTCGATTGGCGAAAGAGGGTGAGAAATTAACACTCTTAGACGACCGCGAGGTTGTTCTTGATTCGGCTACCCTCCTGATAGCGGATGATACGCAAGGTCTCGCTATGGCGGGCATTATGGGCGGATTATCAAGCTCTATTACGAGTCAGACTAAGTCGATTTTTCTTGAGTGCGCGTTTTTCTCGCAACTCGCGATAGCGGGTAAGGCAAGAGGCTATGGCCTGCATACAGATGCCTCTCATCGCTATGAGCGCGGTGTAGATTACGCGTTACAAGCACGCGCGCTCGAGCGCGCAACGGCGTTATTGCTCGAGATAGTAGGAGGGGACGCGGGCCCTGTAAGCACTGCCATTGGCAATTTGCCGAAGACTCGGCAAGTACGACTCAAGTTCGCGAATGTTAAGCGCCTATTGGGCGTCGATGTGCCGCAGGCTGAATCTGTAGATATCCTTACTCGGTTGGGATTTGTTGAAGAGAGTTCAGACGCCGAGGGTATAGTGTTCACCGTGCCTTCTTTCCGTTTCGACGTGTCTATCGAAGCCGATTTGATCGAGGAGATAGCGCGCGTATTCGGCTACAACAATTTGCCAGAAACACCGGGTATGACTGCTCAGCGATTGCCAAGGATACCCGAGCGTATCCGTCCGGTCGCAGCATTAAAGCAGCGGTTGGTTGCTGAGGGTTATCAAGAAGCAATTAACTACAGCTTTATCGATCCAGAATTAGTTAGTAGCGTCTGCCCAGAGAGCCAGACCGTAGTGCTTAAAAATCCGATCTCGGCTGAAATGTCCGTAATGCGCCCGAGCATCCTCCCCGGTTTATTGTCCACTTTAAGTTACAACCTGAATCGACAGCGCGAACGGGTGCGTTTGTTCGAAGAGGGCCTGGTTTTTGAGAAAGTGGCGGGTGAAATTAAGCAGACCCGCTGTCTCGCCGGGCTTATATATGGCAGCGCAGATCCGATCAATTGGAATCAGCCGAAAAAGCTGGTCGATTTCTATGACATCAAAGGCATTGTCGAATCGTTAGCTGATAAAGGGCAACATGCTGAGCCTGTCGAATTTGTGAAAAGCGAGCACCCCGCTATGCATTCAGGGCAATGCGCAGAGGTGCGTTTTTACGGAAAGTGTTTAGGCCATGTCGGCGCTATTCACCCGCGTCTGCAACGTCAGTTTGGCTTTGCGAGCGCTGCTTATTTCTTCGAACTGAATACTGAGGCGCTTGTTACGCGGCAGTTGCCTGCCGCTTCTGTATTGTCGCGATACCCAGAAGTCAGTCGTGACCTCGCGATCGTGGTCGGTGTCGATACCGCCGCAGGCGATATTGCAGCTAGCATCCGTGCGAATGCCGGTAGTGACTTGACAGAGTTGACGACGTTTGATGTTTACGACGGCGCTGGTGTGGGTGAGGGTAAAAAATCCATCGCATTTGGCTTGACCTGGCAGCATCCTTCCCGCACGCTTAGTGATGAAGAAATATCTGCTATTATTACTAATTGCATCAAGGTGCTAGAGAGCGATTTTAAAGCGGAATTACGCATCTAAATTCTGTTTTTATAGCTTTAACGCTGCAGCGATTTAACATTTTTAGTGTGTTTTTACACAAAACAAACCGACACGAGGGTTTGATATGACAGACGGTGCACTAACCAAGGCCGACATGGCTGAACGCCTGTTCGAAGAGCTAGGGTTGAACAAGCGCGAAGCGAAAGAAGTGGTCGAACAATTTTTCGAAGAAATTCGCGCCTCACTTGAGTCTAACGAACAGGTAAAACTTTCAGGATTCGGTAATTTCGATTTACGCGACAAGAAAGAGCGTCCTGGCCGAAACCCGAAAACCGGCGAAGAAATTCCTATCAATGCGCGGCGGGTGGTCACTTTCCGTCCGGGTCAAAAACTTAAAGCACGGGTAGAGGGCTATGCTGGAAGCGAAGAATAACGACGAGCTGCCTGAAATACCGCCGAAGCGCTATTTTACGATTGGTGAGGTAGGCGAACTGTGTTTGGTGAAGCCCCACGTCCTGCGTTATTGGGAAGCAGAATTCCCACAGCTCAAACCGGTAAAGAGACGCGGCAATCGCCGTTACTATCAGCGAGGAGATGTTATTCTCATTCGTCAGATTAAAAGCCTCCTCTACGAACAAGGTTATACGATAGGCGGCGCGCGGTTAAAGATGAATGACAAAAGCGAACCCGTAGCTGTCTCTGCGGTCTCCGATGTGGCGCTGAAAACAGTCATCAATGAGTTGGAAGCTGTAATAGCTAACTTGTAGAAAAGATTAGGCCTCGCAGCGCTGTCATCTTTCCGTGAAAGTAGTTAAAATTGCAAAAAATCGGGGCGTAGCGCAGCCTGGTAGCGCACTACACTGGGGGTGTAGTGGTCGCAAGTTCAAATCTTGCCGTCCCGACCAATATTTACGAATAAAAACAAGAATTTATGTTAACCCCTATATTTTTTACTCCCTGGTGAGCAGTCTGTTTACCCAGTATTTACCCAGTTATTTCAATGATCGCTACTCCTTTATCCCCCTCGCTGAATACAATCTAACCGCGTTGATAAACAATCAAGGAGATTCTAGTGGCACATGGTGGCGCTAGATCCAATGCGGGTCGTAAACCTGGCAGTCTGAGTCGCTTCAATCGAGAGATGGTTGAGCGCGCGAGTAGTGGTGGAAATCTACCTTTGGACTTCATGCTGGAGGTGATGCGAGACGAATCTTTGGGTATCCGGCTTAGAATCGATGCGGCCAAAGCAGCAGCACCCTACGTCCACCAGAGACTGTCGGCTATCGCTGTTGATCTGACTACTTCAGAGGTGACTCACGAAGAGTGGCTGCAGAGCTTGGCATGACATACCGCTCATAAGAATGCCTCACAAGCGCATATGAGCGGCCCTGAGCATCAAACATCCTCACACCAAAAACACACCTCTCGATCGTCCAGTAACCGCTTAATTTGCATGCTAGGAGCCTCTCAGTGGGATAGGGCTCTGTATTATAACCCTGGGTGTCAAGTACGCCTGAAGTAGGGGCCTTGTTTCCTAGTAACCGCCCAGCCAACATCCACCCTAGGGGGCACACCCCGAAAAGTCAGGATGGTTCCATTATTGGCGAAATTGGGAAGATCACAATTCGGGCATATGGAGGCATCTACAACGTTAAACGTCTCAACCCTGTCTAAATATATCCGCAGCTAAGATTCTACTTCGCAGCTAGATACTCTATAACGTCCTTATTGAGATAGTGAATAGCCAAACTAGGCGTAGGTCCGCTGCTTAGAAATTTGCTGTAGGAATTCGCCCAAAACTTTTTCTCATCTGCAGGCATGTTGGCAAAGTCGGAAAGCAAGGAGAGCTGTATCGCCGCAAATGAACGCGACTTAGGTGGCATGGCTTCGCGCGCGTAGGCGAGTAGGGTTCTCATCTCCTCATAGTTTTTATCTGCTACCAGTTTGGTAGCGAATAGGCTGTAGGCGCTGACGCTACGCATCGGTGAATTCGCAACACAGCTAGTCTTGTCTAGCCAGCCATCCATGAAATCATGAAACTCAGAAACGGTTGTCGCCGTTAATGTGGAGCGCGGCACGAAGACGTCGTCTGTGTTGAAAATTCTATCCCAGCCGTAGAGAAAAGAAAGCGTGCGGTTATGGCCGTGGTCAGTTTCCATATTGCGCTGGTGATGAGTGATCAGCGGCATGTCTAAGCCGGTTAGCAGGCGCTCGAAGTTCCTAGTGCCAACGGATATAGAAGGCTCGTCTTCGCCCGCAGACAAGATCAGACACTTACCGGCGAATCGATCACGGTTCTTCGAGGCGGCGATAGTGATGTCCTCATAATAATTGTAGCGATACCACAGCGATGGGCTGCCGGCGATGTAGGAATCGAACAGCTGTGGCTCGGTCATTAGCGTCTGTAAGGTAAATATGCCTCCTAGGCTGTAACCGAAAAGCACCTTGTGAAAGAAGGGCCCGTAATTTTCTTCGGCATAGGGAATCAGGCTGTCCCTGATGAAGCGAATCATGGCATCGGAGTTAGGGTCGGTTATCTGTGCATTCTCCCATTCGGGAGTGCCCTCGCGCACATTCTCGGGTGTTGCCGGCACTAGGTCGCGAACACGATCTGCCATCGGCACGCCGATGATCACCGCGTCTTCTACCTCAGTGACTAGCACTCTGGCGTTGTCATCCATTGCGATCACGAGCACGCGATTGTTATCTATAAGATCACGATTGTAGACGATGGAGATGGGTTGCTTGCTGCCGTCTCGGTCTAGGAAGTCTATCTTTTCGACGATCTGCGGCTGTGTTTGTTGCGCTTGGTATTGGGCAATGAGGTCGGCCTCGATCTGCTGGCGCGCAGCAAGCGTAGGGTCTGCCTCTGAGGCAATCAGATGCTGCATAATAAATGTTAGAGCTATCCCTGTTAGGTAGGCCCTGATCTTCATCGGTCTTCTCCAGAGTTGGTAATAAATTAGGTGGTGGCAGCATGAACAAGACCGCGCTATAGCTAGTTAGAAATTAACAGACAATTCATGGTCAGGGAACTCCTTTTACACCGAGCACCTTGCTCGTTGCGTTCAATAATAGAAATACTTATCCATTCAACTACACTCATCAAAGTCCCTATGCAGTATTTAGTTATGCAGGCACTTGTTCTAAGTTGGGAGAATGAACAACCTACTAACAACAATAACCCTACTCTGCTTTTCCAAGTCTTAATCAGCCACCACAACCGTTACAGTCCAATGCCTAACCTCTGGCTCTTCAGCTGCACCCCAATTTCCTAGTAACCGCCCAGCCAGAACCCCACCCTAGGGGCACACCCCGATAAGGCAGGATGGTTCCATTGCACCCGTATACATACTATTGTGGAAGGAAAATATTGTATATCGAACTTGTTGACCTATGACTAAACTCTAAATGTAATAGTGAGTTGTAGACTAATCTGAATAAACTTAATTTTTATATCTGGAGGCAGGATGAGTATTCAAGATATCGGTTCCCTTGGAGAATTTGTGGCTGCATTAGCCACAGTTATTACACTTATTTATCTATCCGCGCAAATCAAGCAAAACAACCTGATCACTAAAGCGGAATTTGGACACGGACTCACTCACCGACTGTACGATCGATTTTTTAATACAGCGAAAGACAAGGAATTTGCTGAGTTCATCGCTAAAGATTGGGCGGCGGAAGACCTTGAAGATAGTGAAAAATCTCGGATTACTTGGTTTTCGATTATGCTTCTAGTAGATGTTTTTGATGTTTACGACAAAGTTAAGCAAGGGTTAGTTGAGGAAAAGCATCTGGACATGAGAGTACATATGTTAAGCACTGGGATTTTTAGGTCACCTATTGGCAATCGCGTTTGGAAATTTTGGAGCAATGTTCGAGATGAAGAATTTGTCACATGGTTCGAAAATAATGTTCTTGATCCCACTGCGGCAAAAGAGAAGTTGGAAAAATTCAGAACAGAAAACCCTGATCTTTATGAAAGAAAAGAAAATTCAGGGAATAAACTTTTCAGGGGATTAGAGTGAAGTTGACATAGAGATAAGGTAAGCACAGCAGTATTCAACTGCACCAAATTCTAAAGGCCACAGGATACAGCTAACCGTGTGCTGATTTAACCGGACGTGGTTAAGCAGGCACGCGGTGGATACCGATACCGGTTAGCCGGCTAATCCTCAGCCAACACCTTTGTTGAAGGCCAAATATCGTACGGCTGCTCAGCAATCTAATTTTAAGCGTTCCTAAGCGTTAAAGGCTAAGCTGGTATTTGTAAACTAAACCCTCCAACGTTGTAGAGAAACACTATATAGACTGCGATATTTCGCTTAGAGTTATTAACCTTCTTTGCTTATCTGCATGTTATGTATCTAGGATTAAAGGTATTAGTTTTAGTTATCTCTTATCTCTTATCTCTTATCTCTTGTCTCTATACCCCCACCATAGGGTATCTGATCCCAATCTAGCTCATGTGAATCGCTAGGCAGAAACGGGTACTTTTCCCGATAGTAGTTGATAAACTCGTCAACAAATGGAAACTGACATTCGGTTTTTAATCTTGTGAGCTCATTAATAACACCTTTCCTCTGTTGTTCACTGAGCCCGCCATCTGCTATTTGGGTAAGCGCCATATCTACAACCCACACGACTTCAGTGTCTTCATCGAACCTTACAAAGTTAATTGCTTGTAGCTCTGCCAAGGCAGCAGCAAAGGCTTCTACTGACAGCCCTGTATGCTTTTGAGCCACCGCCTTTGATTGCTCATAGATGCCAACCATGCAGTAAAAAGGGCTAGTCAGGAGATACATCGCTAACAACTTACCGTTAGGTGTAAGCGCGCGCATTTTCTCTGACTTCCAAAGATCAGGGCGAATTTTGGCAAACTTTCTAATCATGACCTATCTCCTGTGTGAGATCGCCCGCTCGGGGCTGAAAATCGGCCAAATCGACCCCATACCAGCGTAAAGTCGACTCAGGAATAGGAGAGGTAGGCTTGGCTCTTATGTCCCAGAATGGGCATGTTTTGATGGTGCAAAGGGATACTTGCTGACGCCAAGTGCCGGGGGCTAAAGAGTCGTAGATGCAGTCACGGCAGTTTTCATCAGTTCGTTTGCGCAGACTCATTACTTTGCACCCCTCAGAAACTGATTATGATCATCTTCTTTCCATTGTTTAATTTTAGCGTTGTTCCATCTGGTAGTGTTTGGACCAATCTTATCCGGTGGTGGTAACTTTCCTTCTCTGGACCAAGTCCAAATGGTTTTGCGGGTGCAATCAAAGAATCGCGCAAGAGTTTTGTCTGAAGAGAATCCATGCCCGTTCGTCAGGTCTTCAATTTGCTGAATTTCTTGCTTCTGGCTTTCGAGGGTTTTTGTTTCGGCAGATCGTTCCATTGCTCGCTCCGTTATTACTGGTTAACGGGGAGACTATTTCAGTTAAAAAAGGGCAAGCCCATAGGCACGTACAGAGCGTACAGAAAGAAAATTTCGCACGTACAGAAAGATTTTTTTACACGTATAGAAGAGCGCGTACAGAAGAATTCATTACTTAAAATATTTATCTTTATTCCGGTTAAAATGTTGATCGTATTCCAAACCCTTTTCTGTCTTTTGAAACCAGTCTCTAATACGTTTATTTAATGCGTTCATATCCAGTACATAAGGTTTGTTTGATTCGGGTTGACCATCATGCCCTTTGTAATACCATTCTAGCTTGCTACCGGTCTTACTTTTGGAGACTACGGTAGAGTGGAGCAGAAACCATTCTGATTGGGAAATAATCCGATCTCTAGCAATGGCGGCAGTAGGAAGAGGATAACTATGCACTTCATCTATCCCAAATATGCCCGATTGTTTTTCCGCCTGCATTTCCGCCATAGCATGAATAACGTCGTAAAATAATTGATATGCTTTGAACTGTTTTTTGGTATCGTTTTCTATATATTCTGTCGGGTTAATTTTGCCTGCTTTGAAAAGGGCGATTATCTGTATATCTTCGTCCTTTAAAATGTCTTTTCCTTCAGCCGGCTTACTTTCACCAAATCCGCCTTCCCCAAACGGGCCTTCGCCAAAATTTGGCTGGTCAAAAACTTCTTCACCAATTTTCCAACTAAAGCTACCCCGCGACTTTCTCTCTTGGGGATCTAGTGCATTAGGCGCGATATAGGCAGGGACAAGCCAAGCCTTAACCGCCCAGTCTTTCCACCACACATCAAAACCGCTGTCGATTGCAATACTGATTAACCAATTACGGTCATACCGTTCTTTTTCATCGATAGAGGCTAAACAGCGCGAATCTATCACTCTTTGATTTAGCATTTCTTTAATTTTATTTTTGGCGGTTTCGGCTTCACGATATTCAACGGACCCAAATTGAAACACTTGGTTGTCGGTAATTCTTACGATAGTTCCCGATGTCTTTTTTTGAAGCGGAGAATGCCCACTAAATATCCAAGCTGCTAAACCTAGTTTCCATTCTTTCATGTCAAGAACTGCTTGGAGTTCAGTCATCGCTTCAATTTTCATTTACCTTTTCCTCCCATAGCGAACTGTTCATATTCTTTGATTAGCTTTGTTCTTGGTTTGATTAATCCGTTCTTTGCGTAGGCGGCACGTGTTGACGTGGTTTCAGCATGCTTTAGTGAGAGCTCTGACACCTCATCATTGACACCCTTTTCCATACAGTAAGACTTGAAGGTGCTTCGAAAGCCATGTGCTACTGCATCAAAGCCTAATGCGTCAGGGATTGTTGACAGCGCCGCGCTGTAAAGTTGGCCACCAGCGATGGTAGAAAAGAGTCGACCTTGCTGTCTTTTGTAACTGGGTTGGGCTTTAAGTATTTTGATGGCGGTAGGGCAGAGGGGTATGTCCCAATCAAGCTTCTTACTTTTGTACTTACCCTTTGGTTGATGCCAAATCTTTTTCTGTAGGTCGATTTCATTCCAGTCCGCTAGTCTTGCTTCTTGAGACCGCGACACCGTCAGTATCATAAATAGCATGCAATCAAGATCTGGTCTGCCACCTGTGTTTTGCTCATTCAGGGCTTTGATAAACTTGGGCAGTTCTTCCCATTGTATTGAGCGTTGATTTTGGACTTCTATCTTTTTAAGGTGTTTGTAACTGGGTGCTAAGTTGTTCTTCCAAACAGCAGGGTTCGCTTTGTCCCGCAGTCCATCAGAGATTGCGCGCTGGATTATTGCTTCGACATAATTGCGAACTCGACCCCCTGTGACTTTCTTAATCGAATCTTGGGATAGACTTGCTCCAATAATGGGGTTCAATATTTTTTCAATGTCTTGCTTTGTTATGTCTTCAAAGTACATATCGCCAATATGCGGAAACACGTAGTCTCTGAGCATCTGGTTTAATCTGCGGACTTGGGCTGTGCCTTTGTAGCTTGCGGCTTCGGCAGGAATGAACGTATCTCTGGCATAACGTTCAAAGGTTATTTCTTTTGCTTGCAGGGCTTTTAGCTGGGCCTGCTGTGCTTTCTTTTTACTTATAGGGTCTATACCAGACTTAATGCCATCTAGAAGCACTCTAGCGGCCTCTCTGGCGTCTTTGGTGGGTACGGAAGGGAAACCACCCAGTCCAAACTCCTTCCTCTTAGAGCCTACTAGAGTGCGTAATATCCACTGGCGTGAGCCTATCTTTTCATTACCAACAGGGGGCATACACTGTAAATATAGCCCTGAAACGCCACCGACCGGATATTTTTCTTTAGACATTTCACCGGACGCATTGACTTTATGTCTTAGTCTGCGGATGGAGACATCAGGAAGCTCAGTTGCTTTTCTTGGCATATACCCACCTAAGTACCCACCATAAAGAATGTTATAGGAATAGTAAGCTAGGTAGTGGGATGTATCAAGTATGTCTTTATTTATCGGGGCCTTGTGCGTATTCTTCGGCTTTCAGGTACTGCTTTGTAACGGGGAATTGGTAGCTACGGGTGGACTTGAACCACCGACCCCAGCATTATGAATGCTGTGCTCTAACCAGCTGAGCTACGTAGCCACAAAGGGATGCGCGAGGCCTAGGGTGCGAGGGTCGCTCTGGGCTGTTGCGCCAAGAGTTGCCGGTGCCTTAAAAAAGGAAACAACAATTCTCGAAGGACGCGAATTCTGGCGATTTTGCGTCCTTTTGTCAAGATTAGACGTTGAATCTAAAGTGAATAACATCGCCGTCCTGCACAATGTATTCTTTTCCTTCTAAACGCCATTTGCCGGCGTCTTTGGCGCCGTTCTCGCCCTTGTTGTCGACATAGTCATTAAAGCCAACGATTTCGGCGCGAATAAACCCTTTTTCAAAATCTGTATGGATCACAGCTGCCGCCTGTGGCGCCGTGGCGCCTTGCTTGACGGTCCATGCGCGCACTTCCTTAACGCCTGCTGTGAAGTACGTCTGCAGGCCCAGAAGGGCATAGCCTGCGCGGATTACGCGATCGAGGCCTGGTTCTTCCATGCCCATCTCTTGCAAGAACTCGTCGCGTTCATCGTCTTCGAGTTCGGCTATTTCGGCTTCGAGTTTGTTACAGACTGGCACTACTTGAGCGCCTTCTGATTCGGCAATGGCGCGGACTGCGTCTAAATGGGGATTGTTCTCAAATCCTTCCTCGTCGACATTGGCTATGTACATGACCGGTTTGATAGTGAGTAAGTGCAGGCTGTAAATCGCCTTTATGTCGTCCTCGCTCAGGTTAAGGCTTCTTACTGGCAAGGCTAAGTCTAAGTGTGCTTTAACGCGCTGCAGTACTTCGGTATTTTTTGCCGCGTCTTTGTCGCCGCTCTTTATCAGGCGCGCAAAACGCTCGATGCCTTTTTCGACCGACTCGAGGTCGGCAAGCGCCAGCTCGGTGTTAATCGTCTCGATATCAGCCGCAGGATCGATGGTGTCAGCTACGTGGGTTACGTTGCTGTCTTCGAAGCAGCGCACGACGTGCGCGATCGCGTCGGTTTCGCGGATGTTCGCGAGAAACTGGTTGCCAAGACCTTCGCCTTTCGAGGCGCCCGCGACGAGGCCGGCGATGTCAGTAAACTCGACCGTCGTTGGTATAACCTTCTGCGGCTTAACGATGTCGGCGAGCTGGGTGAGTCGCGCATCGGGGATCGACACGATGCCCGAGTTTGGCTCGATGGTGCAGAAAGGGAAGTTTTCAGCGGCGATGCCTGCCTTAGTGAGCGCGTTAAACAGCGTTGATTTGCCGACATTGGGTAGGCCGACGATTCCGCATTGTACTGGCATTTTTTAGATCTCGCTTTACGTTAGTTCTGTCGTTGTTGGTCGTTAGAGGCTAGTCACTGTGCAGAAGCCTCATTGCTTCTTCCCACTCGCCGCTCACCGCCTTGGGCATGACGCGAATGGAGTCTTCGATGTCTCTCATGATCAGCTCGGCTTCCGAGCGCGAAGGATCGCCTAGCACATAGTTTGCGACCATAGACTTGTGTCCGGGGTGGCCGACGCCGATGCGTAAGCGGTAAAAGTTACGTGCGCCGCCTAAAGCGTTAATAATGTCTCGCATACCATTATGGCCGCCGTGACCACCCTCGTATTTTAAGCGAGTGACACCGACATCGAAATCGATCTCATCGTAGGCGACTAAAATATTCTCAGGGTCGATTTTGTAGAAGTGGCAAACCGCTGCAACCGACTTGCCGCTGCCATTCATAAAGGTCGTCGGGAATAAGAGTTTTACTTCATGGTTGGCAATATTGATGCTGCCAAATTCGCCGAAAAACTTGGTCTCGCCGCGCAGTTCCCCGCCGTAGCTTTTGGCGAGGTGGTGCAGAAATATGACGCCGGCGTTATGCCGCGTTGAATCGTATTTGGGACCGGGATTGCCTAGGCCAACAATGAGTTTGATAGGGCTTGTCTGCATGATTCGTGCTGTTCACTATCGGTTGCGTTGACGCTATTGTATCAGCTAAGTACGGTGCGGGTATTCGTTGCAGAGCGCTGCTGTAGGCACAAAAAAGGGCTGGTTTTTAGCCCAGCCCTTTTCGAATAGCGAGTCTGTCTGAGGAGCAATACTACTCGTCGCCTGCTTCTTCTGCAGCGTCGTCGCCGTCAGCCTTGTCAGCTTTTTCACCCTTAGGTGCTTTCACTGTGGCTACTGCAAGGTCACCGTCTTCATGCGTGAGTGATACGCTCGTAACGCCCTTAGGCAAGGTAATGTCAGAGATGTGGACAGTCGAACCGATTTCAACCTCAAGCATGTCGACTTCGATAAACTCTGGAAGGTCCTTCGGTAGGCAGTCTACTTCGATCTCATTGAGAGTCTTGAGAATGCTGCCTCCGCCTATCTTGACGCCCGCGCACTTTTCTTCGTTGATGAAGTGTAGTGGCACCTTAACCGTGATCGACTGCTTCTCATCAATGCGGAAAAAGTCAGCGTGCAAGATGAAAGGCTTGGCTGGATGGCGCTGAAGCGCCTTGATAACCGCCTTCTCTTTCTTTTTACCAATGATCAGTGTAATCACGTGCGAGAAGAACGCTTCGTTGCTCGTCGCTTTGATGATGTCCTTGTGAGGAATCGTTAGCGAGATCGGGTCTGCGTCTCCACCGTAAAGTACGGCAGGAATGTTACCTTCCAAACGACGTAGGCGGCGGCTCGCACCTTTCCCTAAGTCGGTTCGGACCGTGCAATTTAATTCAAATACATCTGTAGACATGATGTCTCTCCTGAGTATCCCTTGCGGGAACCCTAACTCGCTTGCGACCGGCTCGTCAGGGTGTTTAGTAAATGGCTGAGAATCAGTTGATTCGGAGCCGGGTTATCCACGCGACAGAACGACACCTGTGCTAGGTGTTGTCGAACATCGCGCTGATGGATTCTTCGTTGCTTACGCGGCGGATCGATTCGGCGAGTAGCTTTGCCATCGAGAGTTGGCGAATGCGGCCACAGTTTTTGGCCTCTTCGCTCAATGGGATTGTGTCGGTAACCACGAGCGAGTCGAGGTTCGAGTTCTCGATGTTTTTGATAGCAGGGCCAGACAGTACCGGATGCGTGCTGTAGGCGACTACTCGCGCTGCGCCGTGTTCTTTGAGTGCATCGGCGGCTTTACAGAGAGTGCCCGCCGTGTCGACCATGTCGTCGACAATTAAACAGGTGCGGCCAGCAACATCGCCGATTATGTGCATAACCTGGGCGACGTTAGCGGCAGGGCGGCGTTTATCAATGATCGCCAGATCGACGTTGAGTTTTTTGGCCACCGCGCGGGCGCGAACCACGCCGCCGATGTCGGGTGATACAACGATTAGGTTTTCGTAATTTTGGCGCTCAATGTCGTCGGTTAGAACTGGCGATCCGTAGACGTTATCTACCGGTATGCTAAAGAAACCTTGGATCTGCTCGGCGTGAAGGTCGACAGTTAGTACGCGATTAACGCCAACGGCGCCGATCATGTCGGCGACAACCTTGGCGCTAATAGCTACGCGTGCCGAGCGTACGCGGCGATCTTGGCGCGCGTAGCCAAAATAGGGGATTACGGCAGTGATTCGGTTGGCAGAGGCGCGGTGCAGCGCGTCGGCCATGAGCAGAAGTTCCATAATGCTATCGTTGGTCGGCGCACAAGTTGGCTGAATAACGAAGACGTCTTTGCCGCGAACGTTTTCGTTCAACTCAACGCTAATCTCACCATCGGAAAACTTACTGATGCTCGCGTAGCCGAGTGGGAGGCCAATGTGCTTCGCAATTGCGTCTGCGAGAGCGGGATTAGCGTTACCACTGAAGACCATCAAATTGTTTGCCACGAGTAATTACCTTTAGAGTTGGGGACGTGCTCGGATTGGGATCGCGTTGGCGATGAGCGGCTCGGGGCCGGACTTTTGGTGTTCTATGCTCGTGGCTTCCGAGTTGGTCGACAGGTGAACAACTGGTGAGAATATGGCTGGGGTGGCTGGATTCGAACCAACGCATGCAAGGATCAAAACCTTGTGCCTTACCACTTGGCGACACCCCAACAAACTTTTACTCGGCTATCGCTCTTCTGCGAACTGCCTGTGTCTTGTCTAATTATGCGGGCGAATTCTACACCGTCTTTGCGCTTATCGCTACGGCTGAAACCCATTTAACGTTCAATCTTGTCGATACCCCGAGCAACGAAGCCGGTGCAGTAGTCAGGCAAGTCTCGAAGGGCCGCCTGCGCTGAGTCAGAATCGTTGAATTCGGCGAAAACGCTCGCGCCGGTTCCGGTCATTCTTGCGCTCGCGTATTGCGCTAACCAATCGATAGTCGACGCCACCAGCGGATAGAGTCTGCGGGTAACCGCTTCGCAATCGTTACGAGACCTACCGGCCAGGAAATCGAGCATTTTGATCGCTTGCGTGTTCCGTGTCAAATCGGGCATGCCGAATATCTCTGCGGTAGACACCGCACAGTTTGGGGTTGCAACAAGGTAGATTCGCTGCCCTAGCATGATATCAGTGAGCTTTTCGCCGACGCCCTCAGCCCAGGCGCTGTGACCACGCACGAACACGGGAACATCGGCGCCAAGCGTGACGCCGATCGCCCCAAGCTGCTCGCGAGTGAGGCCTAGCTCCCAAAGTTGGTTGAGGGAGGCGAGGGTGGCGGCGGCATCAGAGCTCCCTCCGCCGAGGCCGGCGCCCGCAGGTAGTCGTTTGTCGATAAGGATGTCGGCACCGAGAGTTTTGTCGGGGCGAGTCGCCCGAAGTAGCTCCGCCGCTCGCAGAATAAGGTTGCCATCTAATGGCATCGTATTCGCCGTTGGGCCGTGCGCCGACAGCGATAAAAGCCCTGAATCGTTGGGCGCAAAAGTCATCTCATCGCCGAAATCGAGAAGTTGGAAAAGAGTTTGCAGGTCGTGGTAGCCGTCGGGTCGCCGGCCAGTGATATGGAGGAAAAGATTGAGTTTTGCGGGTGCGAGGCAGTGCAAAGCGCGAGCAATCATTGGTCGATGGTCCAGTTTAACCCAACAAATACGAGCTTAATGTCATCCTCGCCGCGACTAATCTCGATACGGCGAGGGAGTGAGATATCAGTGTACTGTCTCGGGTCTGGATAGTTGATCAGCCAGCCTTCCTGCTCAATTTGTTCGAGGTGGTTGAATTCATTAAAGGTGAGCTGGGCGCGCGGGCGTGGCGCAGGCAAGCCTTTGATCCAATAGTTTAGCGAGGACACTGGCAGCTCATAGCCAAGCTCGCGCAGTATCAGTTTTTCGGGTGTGCGCGCCTTGCTAGTTCTGCCGTCCGTTTCGAGCGTTACGCTACCCAACTTGCCCGTAATAAGCGTGTTGCCCGCGTTAAAAGTGCCCCACAGGCGAATAGCGTAGTCGTCTTGGTCTTGCTGCCAACGGATTCGGGGGGTGTGCGACTCGCCCTCATAGCGAATATTGACGCGCCCCCTTAGCTCCCACGTCGTTAGCTCTTGGAGGTCGGATTTGAGACGCGCCCAGTCTGAGTTGCTCTCTGCAGGAGGCGCGAGTATGCAGCCATGGAGCGAAAAAAGGGCAATCGCGCAGCCCGATAAGCGGCTAATGAGGAACGTCATTGGCTATTCCGACTCGTCTTCTGGTGCTTGGGTTTGCAGTCGCTGCATCGCTTCGGTGACGAGCGGATCGTCTGGTGCCCCTTCAAGTGCCCGCTGCCAAACCGCCAGCGCTTCGTCGCGGCGACCCATCATCCAAAGTATTTCTCCCATGTGAGACGCGACCTCTGGATCTGGAAAGACGGCAAACGCGCGGCGAATATTCTGTAAGGCGTCTTCGTAACGACCAAGTTTGTATTGCGCCCACGCCAAACTGTCGGTGGTCGCGGGATCGCCGGGATTGAGGGCTATCGCACTTTCTAGCAAGGTGAGCGCTTCTTCGTAACGCGTTGTCTGATCGGCGAGCATGTAGCCGAGATGATTCAAGGCTCTGGCGTCATCGGGTTTTATCGCAATAATCGACCGCAGATCAGCCTCAGAGCTGGCGAGATCCTTGATCGAATCGAAATAAATCACGCGCGCGAAGAGTAGGTCGACCTCGCCGGGGTAGCGGTTGAGACTGCGATCTAAGAGCTGCTTCGCCTTTGCGGGCAAGCCAGCTTGCTGCAGCAGCTGCGCCTCCATGTTGATAAACAGCACTTCGAGCCTAGGCTGGCCTCGGGAAACGCGTTGAAGCCAGTCGTGTGCGGCGTCGACAGCTCCAAGTGCAATAGACAGGCGAGTCGCTTGCTGCTGCGCGCCTAAAAAGTTGTTAGTGCCGATAGAGACGAGGCGGTAGTTGTCGATAGCTCTTTCGAGCTGGCCTTGCCGCTCGAAAGAGGTCGCGAGGTAGTAGCGGCTTTCGTCAACACGCTCACCCGAATCGATAAGGCGCTGGAAAAGCGATTCTGTTTCGCCATACTCCTCGATTTCTAGGTGCACTAAGGCTTTGGCGTAGACCGCTTCCCAGTTTTCGGCGTCTTGTGCTAGTAGAATCGCGTATTGTTCTAACGCGTCGTCAAATTTATCCTGCGAGATATAGAGACGTGCGAGGCTAGCGCGAAGTATCGGATCGGATTCAAAGACCTTAACGCCAGCTCTCATGACGCGCGCGGCGTCATCCGCGCGGCCCATGTTTTGAAGAATCTGTGTTTCGAGCAAAACGGTTCCGGCGGTCTGCGTCACCTGCGCGCGCGCTGTGTCGAGGGCGGTTAAGGCCGCATCGTATTCTCCGCTCTGCGCTAACAGTTGAACCTGCGCGAGCGCAAGGCTATCGTCGTCGGGAAACTGAGTGAGCAACGGCTCCAGCGCCTTTATAAGCTGTGCGCGCGATTGTGGGTTAAGCTGACCGGTGCGCGATGACAGCGCCGAAAAATCGATGCTTCCGCCTAATTCCAGTACCCGAGCCATTCGCGGAATAGCCCGATCGAACGCGCCGGCCTCAAGGTATTCAATTGCGAGCAGAAGTTGGGGTTGAGGATCTGTTGGGTCGACTGACGCCCACACCAAGCCAAGCTGGAGTAACGCATTAGTATCATTAGCGATTGAGGCGAATTGCACCGCGCGAAGGATGACGCCTAGGTCTTTCGTCCCAAGCGCAAGGTCAAGATAGCTATCACCTGCAGCGGCGATGTCGCCCGAGTTAGCTTCGAGTTCGCCGACTATCGCGCGGTAGAGTTGCTCTTCGGTAAATGCGCCGTACTCTTGATTGGGCTCCGCCTCGGAGGCGGGCTCGGAGACCAGTTTGGGCAGTGATGACTCAGGCTGAGCCATGATCTCTGGCTCCGGCAGCGAAGTGCAGCTGGCCATGACTGCAAAAAAGGCAAATGCCGCGAGGCGAAAAGCTTCGGTTGCGCAAGCTTTCTCAGCAAGTGGCTGTTTTCGGGAAAAAATCATCGAGGAACGCCTAATACGAGGTTGATTCACAGTGTCTCCATCATAGCGCCAGCGGTAGCGCGTATACTAGCCCGATTAGGCTATGCGATGTTCCGCACTAAGGTAATGCTAGCGCTACGTCGCCCTAGTTACCGATTCATGGCAGTTGGGTGCGTTCTCTAATGGGCAGTTACTAGGTAATTTAGTACCATACCCGATTGTCTGAGTTGTTGCCCAAGCCGGCAGCGCGAGAACCTTATTCAGTAGGACGTCACGCCATGTCGCAGGTCAGCATGTCACGATGTAAAATTATCTAGGCGCACACTAAATCGATGGCACTGATATTAATCGGGATTAATCACACGACGGCGACTATCGCCCTGCGCGAGAAGGTTGCCTTCCCGCCAGAGGTGGTTGAGCGCGCGCTCGCTGAGCTGTGCCGGATCGAGTCGATTAACGAGGCGGTGATTGTCTCGACCTGTAATCGCACCGAGCTCTATCTCGGCTGCGAAACCGCCACGCCGCAAAGTGAGCGAGTTATCGAGTGGCTCGCAGGGTTTCATGGCCTGCAAAGAGATGAACTGGATAAAAGCAGCTATGCCTTCGAGGACGCCGAAGTCGTAAGGCACCTGATGAAGGTGTCGTGCGGGCTTGACTCGATGGTGCTGGGCGAACCGCAGATCCTTGGTCAGATTAAGTCGGCGTTCGCTTTCTCAAAAGAATTCGATGCGGTGGGTCCTGCGCTGGGCCGAGTGTTTCAAGATTCGTTTTCGATCGCCAAACAGGTGCGCACCGAAACTGCGATCGGCCAGAACCCTGTCTCCGTCGCCTATGCGGCAGTAACGCTGTCGGAACGAATATTCTCAGACCTTGCGAGTCTCAATGTTTTGCTCATCGGCGCCGGTAAGACGATCGAGTTGGTCGTTACTCATCTTTACAACCGCGGTGTGCGCAATATTGTCGTTGCCAACCGCACGCTCGATAACGCGCTCGACATTGCAGGCAAGTTCGGTGGACACGGAGTGCTGCTGTCGGATATTCCGGAGCGCTTAATAGACGCGGATATTGTTGTCTCATCGACCAACAGCCAATTGCCCTTGCTCGGCAAAGGCACTGTCGAGAGCGCGCTTAAGAAGCGTAAGCACAAACCCATGCTTTTGGTTGATTTGGCTGTGCCGCGGGATATCGAAGCCGAGGTTGGTGAGATACCCGATGCCTATCTGTACAGTATCGATGACATCGCTGAGGTGATCGAAGATGGGGTTAAGTCGCGCGAAGAAGCGGCTGCCGAGGCAAAAGACATAATAGCGGCGGGCGTTCGCGAGCATCTCAAGCAGCAGCGAGCACTTAACGCTGTGGCAACGCTGCGCGCCTTTCGTGAGAGCGCCGATACGATTCGCGAGAGTGAATTGCAGCGGGCGCTTAAGTCTCTCGAAAAAGGCGAAGCGCCAGAGGCTGTGCTTAATGCGTTAGCGCGCGGCCTCACAAACAAACTTATTCATTCGCCGAGCGTGCAGATGAAAAAAGCGAGTGCAGAGGGGCGGGATGAGTTTCTCCTGCTGATCCGCGAACTCTATGAACTGGAATCCGACGCAGACTGATACGTGCAAAGTATCAGCGAACGCCTTTAACACCCGATGCAAAATACTCTGAAGCGCGGCAGCATGATGCCGCAGGAAAACCAAGAAAATGAAAGATTCGATACGGCATAAGCTCGACAACCTCAAGGATCGCTTTGGCGAATTAGAGGCTTTGCTGAGCGACGCCGAGGTTATCTCCGATCAGAACCGGTTTCGTGACCTCTCAAAAGAGTATGCCGAACTAGAGGAGCCGGTACAGACATTCGATCGCTATGTTGGCGTCGAGGGAGACCTTGAGCAGGCGCGGGAAATGCAGAAAGACAGCGATCCCGAGATCAAAGAAATGGCGGCAGAAGAAGTTGCCGATAGCGAGACGCTCATCGCGGAGTTAGATTTAGCGCTGCAAACGTTGCTCCTGCCCAAAGACGAAAAAGACAGTTGTAACGTCTTTTTAGAAGTGCGTGCAGGCACAGGCGGTGACGAGGCGGCGATTTTTTCAGGCGATCTTTTCCGAATGTATTCCCGCTATAGCGAACTGCAAGGCTGGCGCATGGAAATGATCACCGAACGCCATGGCGAGCACGGGGGTTACAAAGAACTAGTTGTGCGCATCGAAGGCAAGAACGTGTACGAAAGGCTAAAGTTTGAGTCTGGGGCGCACCGCGTGCAGCGTGTGCCCGAGACCGAGACGCAGGGCCGAATTCATACCTCTGCCTGTACCGTTGCCATCATGCCCGAAATGGAAGGCATCGAAGAAATAGAAATCAACAAGGCCGATCTTCGTGTCGACACCTTTCGCGCGAGTGGCGCAGGCGGCCAGCACGTCAATAAAACCGACTCGGCTATTCGCCTAACGCATATCCCGAGCGGGGTAGTAGTCGAGTGCCAAGACGAACGTTCGCAGCATAAGAATCGTGCGCGGGCTATGTCCCTTTTGCAGGCGAAATTAATGGATGCAGCGACGTCTGCACAGCATCAAGAAGAATCAGATAATCGTCGCAAGCTCGTTGGCAGTGGCGACCGTTCAGAGAAGATTCGCACCTATAATTACCCGCAGGGCAGGGTAACCGATCACCGCATTAAACTGACACTCTACAACCTTGCCGAGATTATGAACGGCGAACTCAGCGCAGTTATTCAGCCGCTGATCAACGAATACCAGGCCGATTTGCTCGCAGGGCTCTCTGGCGAAGACTAAATTGGGCGCAGGCCGACATGGCGCACGGGCAACTCTATGGTAACTATCGCACAAGCCCTTGCATACGCGACCGCGGGCGCAGCCTTAAGCGATGACGCGTTAGCGTCGCTGCGCTTCGAGACCGAGTTGCTCCTCATGAATGCCGCCGGTTGCACGCGCGCGAGTTTGCTCACATGGCCCGCGCGCGAGCTTGAACCGGCTGTTCTGGCCACGTTCGAGCAGACTCTGAAGTGCCGCTTAGAAGGCGAGCCACTTGCCTATATCCTTGGTGTAAGAGAATTTTGGGACTTTGAACTTGTTGTCTCTCCGGCGGTGCTTATTCCACGCCACGAAACCGAATTACTGGTTGAGACGGCGTTAGAAATAGCCGCTGGCCGCGAGGGCGTGCAGCATTTGCTTGACCTCGGTACGGGTAGTGGCGCCATCGCCATCGCGCTGGCAAGAGCCGCCGAACGGTATCGCGTTATCGGTGTAGAACTCAGCCCTGAGGCGCTTTTGGTCGCGCAAGAAAACGGCAGCCGACTTGCGGGCGAAAACCTTGATTTCGTGCAAGGCTCGTGGCTTAGCAACGAGGTGTGCGCCGATATTGCCAGTCAGTGGCAGGCCCACTCGGCGGGTCTTGTCGATATTATTGTGTCGAATCCGCCCTATATCGCGCCGGGCGATCCGCATCTCACGGAGGGCGATCTAGTGCATGAGCCTGCGCTCGCACTGAGCTGCGAAGAATTTGGGCTTGCTGCGATCCATACGATTGTGAGGCAAAGCAAACAGATGCTGAAACAGGGCGGATGGTTACTGTTCGAACACGGCTTCGACCAGCGCGAGCCGGTAGCAAGCGCGCTGCTCGCGGCAGGCTTCGTTGCAGTAGAATGCCTACCCGACATTGCCGGTCAGGATCGGGTCACTCGCGGCAGGCTCGGCTTGTAAAACAGCAATCTGGCACAGCCGCGATTCACGGAATTAAAGACAATGAAAGACGATCAGCTCCTAAGATACAGCCGGCAGATTATGCTGCCGCAGGTGGATATTGCAGGCCAGCAGGCGCTCCTCGATTCTCACGTGCTGATTATCGGTGCCGGCGGTCTTGGCTCGCCTGCCTCGATGTATTTAGCCGCAGCGGGAGTAGGTAAGCTCACCTTAGTTGATGACGACACTGTCGAGTTAAGCAATCTGCAGAGGCAACTTGCACATGCCGAAACCGATCTCGGTGCAAACAAGGTGGATTCTGCGGCGGCGACGCTGAGTGCAATCAACTCTGATGTTGAGGTCATTGCACTTAACCGGCGCGTGGGCGCTGCGGAGCTAGGCGAATTAGTAAGCTCTGCGGATGTAGTGTTGGATGCGACCGACAATGTCGAAACACGGTTCGCTATTAATCGCGCCTGCCTCGCGGCCAAGGTTCCGCTGGTCTCTGGTGCCGCCATTCGCCTAGAGGGCCAGGTTGCAGTGTTCGACAGTCGCCAGAGCGACAGTCCCTGCTACGGATGTCTCTACAAAGGCGGAGAGGGCGGTGACCTCACCTGCGCGGACAATGGGGTGCTTGCGCCAGTGGTGGGCATAATAGGGTCGATGCAAGCACTCGAAGCACTCAAACTGATCGCGCAGTTTGGCGATACCCTCGTCGGCAGGTTGATACTCTTCGATGCGTCGAGCATGCAGTGGCGTGAGATAAAATTGCCGCGCGACCCGAATTGCGTGGCTTGCGGCACGATTGAAGTAAGCCCTGCATAGGGCTATCATGCGATCGCCCTGAGATTTCGGCCGCACGCACACGTCATCTGCCAGCGTCCAACCCCGCGTTTGTGCAGTATTGCCAACCCCTTGTTTAGCAGAGCAGTCTGTTTTCACACTTTTTACTATTGGAATACCGGATAACTATGCATTCACTAACCGATCACAATGAGTCGACGCTAGAGGCGCAGGACGAAGTAAGCGAGCTGAATGCTGTGCAAAGCGACGCGCTCGACGCCTCTGAAGAACAAGTCGACTCTGAGTCGACTATCGCCCGGGAACTCGCCGAAAATAGTCCATCCGAGGTAGTGGAAGCGCCAAAGGTGTCATTCGATACATTTGATCTGCAGAAGCCTTTGCGCGAGGCAATCGACAAACTTGGCTTCGAATTCTGTACGCCGATTCAGGCACAAAGCCTCGTGCACACGTTGCAAGGTCACGATGTGACGGGCAAAGCGCAGACCGGCACCGGCAAGACAGCAGCATTCCTGATTACTATTATCAATGACCTGTTGAGCAATCACATTCAAGAGAAGCGCTATCTCGCCGAACCCCGCGCGCTAATTGTTGCTCCAACTCGTGAGTTGGCAATTCAAATTGCTAGTGACGCCGACCTCCTCAATAAGTACAGCGGTCTGCATACGGTCACATTGGTCGGTGGCGAAGATTATCAGAAGCAAACGCGCGCACTCGACGCAAGGCCGGTTGATATTGTTGTCGCTACGCCGGGTCGCCTTCTTGATTTTGTGAGCAATGGCAATCTGCATCTCGGCACGATCGAACTCATGGTGTTAGACGAAGCCGATCGTATGCTCGACATGGGCTTTATTCCTCAGGTGCGTCAAATTGTTGCGCGAACTCCTCGCAAAGATTGCCGTCAAACGCTCCTGTTTAGCGCGACTTACACATCTGAAATCGTCGAGCTGTCTAGTCGCTGGGCAATGGATCCAATTATGGTCGAGGTGGCGCCCGAGCGTGTTGTTGCCGATGCCGTTGATCAAATCGTCTACTTGGTCACCACTGCCGATAAATACAATTTATTGTATAACCTCATCAACGAGCCGAAGGCCGAGCGCATCATGGTGTTTAGCAATCGTCGTGATCAGGTGCGCAAGCTTGCAGACAATCTGCATCGCAATGGCATTAGCGTCGGCATGCTGTCGGGTGAAGTGGCGCAGAATCAGCGCATTCGCACCCTCGATAATTTCAAAGAAGGCAAATTACAGGTGCTTGTTGCCACCGATGTTGCGGGTCGCGGACTTCACATCGATGACGTAACGCATGTGATTAATTACACGCTGCCTGAAGAGCCCGAAGATTACGTTCACCGTATCGGCCGCACGGGTCGTGCAGGCGCGATCGGTACTTCGATCAGCTTCGCGTGCGAAGAAGATTCATTCTTACTGCCCGATATCGAAGAGCAGCTAGGCATGAAGCTTGATTGTACACACCCCGAGGAGAGGCTTTTGGTGAAGGCGCCCAAGTATGAGCGCGAGACCAAATTTAAAGCTAAAGACGGTCCCCGTACCGGTGGCTCTCGCCCCAGCGGCGGCAGCGGCTCGCGCAGCCCGCGCGGTCGTTAAACCCGCGCTTCTGCCATAGGTGTTAGGCCTGCACGGCTAAAGAGGCGTTGGCATGTGCGCCGCAGGCGATCAACGCCTGCGCATAATCGCCTGACTTTCGGTGCCGTGCAATGTGGTCTAAAAAGGTTGATCCGTTCGACAACGTGACGTTGATATCATGGCCGCGGTCGACATACAGCCGAACGAAACGCGCGAATAAGTCGGCAGTCATGCCGCGATACGCGCGAAGCAGGCAATTATAGTCTGCAGGCAAATCATCGGGCGGTAACAACGCCAGAAAACCACCCAGTCTTTCATCAGACCAGTCTTCGTCTCTTACGGCTTTCTGCGTGCGTTCAGCGCCGTGCTTCTTATCGCTACTCATAGTCAGTATTGCTCTTGTGTCTGTTGTTTGCTGTTTTGCTGCGCTTCATTCCTAACTTACTGCTCTTTCACCAAGTTTCGCTAGCTAAGTTTTCCGCGCAGGATTTCGTTTACCTGTGCAGGATTCGCCTTGCCCTTCGACAGCTGCATACACTGGCCGACCAAGAAACCGATAACCTGAACCTTGCCGTCACGATATTGCAGCGCTTGGTCGGGGTTTTCGGCGATCACCTTGTCGACGAGGGTTTCGAGTGCGCCGCTGTCAGTGACTTGTTTAAGTCCCTTCGCTTCGATAATCGCGTCGACATCGCTGCTGTCATCGAGCATTGCGTCGAACACGGTTTTGGCAATCTTGCCGGATATTGTGTTGTCTTTGATGCGCTGAATCAGCATCGCCAGACGCTCAGCTTGAATAGGAGACTCGTCGAGTTCCCATCCGTGCTTGTTGAGAAGCGCTTGCAAATCTTGGCTGACCCAGTTGGCAGCGAGCTTAGCATCACCGCTTAGTTTGGCGGTCGTTTCGAAATAGTCAGCCATCTCGCGCGTTGCCACTAGCACGCCAGCATCGTAATCCCTAAGCCCATATTCGGACACGAAGCGTGCGCCGCGCTTGTCTGGTAATTCTGGCAGCGTGGCACGAATGGCTTCGATATAAGCGTCATCGATTACAATAGGTAGCAGGTCTGGTTCGGGAAAATAGCGATAATCATTGGCTACTTCTTTGCTGCGCATCGAGCGAGTCTCATCTTTATCTGCGTCGTAGAGTCTCGTCTCCTGCACGATGCGACCGCCGTCTTCGAGCACGTCCTTCTGCCGCTGAACCTCATAGTTAATCGCCCTTTCGACAAACTTGAACGAGTTAATGTTCTTAATTTCTGTGCGCGTACCAAACTCTTCTTGGCCAACGGGTCTGATCGAGACGTTAGCGTCACAGCGCATCGAGCCCTGCGCCATGATGGCATCAGAAATGTCGAGGTAGCGGATGATCGAGTGCAGCTTTTTCAAATAGGCAACCGCTTCTTTCGCGCTGCGTAGGTCTGGTTCTGAGACTATTTCGAGCAGCGGCGTACCGGCGCGGTTGAGGTCGATTCCCGTCATGCCTTGATAATCTTCATGAAGAGATTTTCCCGCGTCCTCTTCCATGTGCGCGCGCGTCACGCCAATCACCTTTTCGCTGCCGTCGTCGAGGGTGACGGTAAGCGTACCTTTGCCCACGGTTGGGTAGTCTAGTTGGCTTACTTGGTAGCCTTTGGGCAGGTCTGGATAAAAATAGTTTTTACGATCGAAAACGGAGTGCTTGCCTATTTCGGCGCCGATAGCGACGCCAAACTTGACCGCCATCGCGACTGCCTTCTCGTTTAGAACGGGGAGTGTGCCCGGCATTGCTAGGTCGAAAATGTTTGCCTGTGTGTTTGGCTCAGCGCCAAACTTCGCTGCCGAACCCGAAAAAAGTTTCGATTTTGTCGAGAGCTGCACATGAACCTCTAGGCCAATGACTGTTTCGTATTGCATGCTAGGCCTCCTTGGTTTTTGCTGCGGTGGGGAGCGCAGGTTTTTGTTTATGCCAGTCGGTCACTTGCTGAAACTGATGCGCGACATTCAACAGTTTTGCCTCGGCATAGTCTTTGGCCACGATCTGCATGCCAATCGGTAAGCCGTCGACGAAACCTGCGGGAACAGACATGCCCGGTAGGCCGGCAAGATTAAGCGCGATGGTGTAAATATCTTCGAGATACATCGTCACCGAGTCTTTCATCGAGTCGAGTTCGAAGGCAGGGCTTGGCGTGGTAGGGCCGATAATGACGTCGACTTCTTCGAAGGCGCGGGCATAGTCTTCGTTAACGAGGCGACGAATCTTCTGCGCCTTACGATAATAAGCATCGTAAAAACCTGCCGACAATGCGTAGGTGCCTATCATGATGCGGCGCTTAACTTCCTCACCAAAGCCTTCGCTGCGGCTTCTCTTATACATGTCTTCGAGGTCGACCGGATTCTCGCAGCGGTAGCCGTAGCGCACACCATCGAAGCGAGAGAGGTTGGCGGAAGCCTCGGCTGGCGCGATAACATAATAGGCGGAAATCGCGAGGTCGCTGTTGGGCAGGTCTATCTCCTTTACCACCGCGCCGAGTTTTTCGAGTTCGGCGACGGCGCTGCGAATGGCACTTTCGATCGCGGGGTTTAATCCTTCGGCGAAATGTTGTTTGGGCAAACCAATGCGCAGCCCTTTGAGCGAGTCGTTAAGCGCTGCGCTAAAATCTTCTGTGGGCAGGTCGATACTGGTCGAGTCTTTGTCGTCGACACCCGCCATCACGTTGAGAAGAATTGCCGCGTCTTCGGCTGTTTTACACAGAGGGCCGGCCTGGTCGAGGCTTGACGCATAGGCAATCATGCCCCAGCGCGATACGCGTCCGTAACTCGGTTTTAACCCCGTAATACCGCAAAACGCCGCCGGCTGCCGGATAGAGCCGCCGGTGTCTGTGCCTGTTGCCATAGCGCACAGGTCTGCTGCTACCGCCGCAGCCGAGCCGCCTGACGAGCCGCCGGGTACTCGGTCCAAATTCCAAGGGTTGCGTACAGCGCCGTAATAGCTCGACTCGTTAGAGGAGCCCATTGCAAACTCGTCCATATTGGTTTTGCCGAGCATCACCGCGCCTGCAGTCTGCATGCGTTCCACAACTGTCGCATCGTAAGGTGAGATAAAATTATGCAGAATTTTCGAGCCGCTTGTTGTCTTAACGCCCTCGGTACAGAAAAGATCTTTGTGCGCGATAGGGATGCCGAGGAGCGGCGCAGTCGACCCCGCTGCGCGCGCCTCGTCGGACGCGCGGGCCTGTGCTAGAGCGCTGTCTGCGCACACGGTTATATAGGCATTGAGCGTTTCATTGTGAGCTGCGATCTGATCGAGGTAGGCTTGGGTGAGGGCTACGCTTGTCGTCTCGCCAGCCGCAAGGGCTGCGCTAAGTTCGGCGACTGTTTTTTCTATCATTGGGCAATCCTGTCTTTGATCTAACGCCCGCTCTGCGCGGTGTTTGGCTTAACTCGCCATTGTTGGGATCCGCATCGCTGTGACCCTTATGCCGATCACTCGATTACCTTGGGCACCAAAAAGAGGCCGTCTTGAATCTGAGGTGCGAGCTTCTGCAGTTCGTCGCGGCGGTCAGTCTCGGCAACAGCGTCGGGCCTGAGTTTTTGCACGGCATCGAAAGGATGCGCGAGCGGTTCGACATTGTCCGTATCGATCGACTGCATTTTGTCGATCAAACCCAGAATGTCGCTAACGCCCTTGGCCACTTCTTCGGCTTCGGTGTCGCTGACATGTAGGCGGGCGAGGTGGGCGATCTTCTCGACCTCGGTCTTAGTTAGTGCCATTGTGCTATTCCTTCGGTATTGGGGCAGGCGAGGTGAATGGTGCCTGAATTGCGCCTTAAAAAGGTCGGTAAAATCGCCAACGTATTTTGTTAAGTCAACTCGTGCCTTAGCGCTTGCTCTCACACCAAGCCGTTGCTAGAGTGCGCTTAAGTTACGTTCATTCTTTGTTCGCTTGGCGGATAAGTGTACAAGAAATTGCGCCTGTATTACAGGAATTGTAAGCGGCGAAAAGGCGGCAGAGCGTCAATTACTCGCCTTGCCGAGTCTGTTTCTCGACGCCTTCCAGCAGCTATCGAAGAATTAAAAAAGGTACTGGATTCAGTGCTACCGAGGTTGAAAGCCACGCATGTTTAAAAGAATAAGGGGACTGTTCTCCAACGACCTGTCGATAGATCTCGGCACGGCCAATACGCTTATCTACGTTCGCGACCAAGGCATCGTTCTTAATGAGCCTTCGGTCGTTGCAATACGTACTCATAACGGACAAAAGTCGGTGGCAGCTGTTGGCGCCGATGCCAAGAGAATGCTAGGGCGAACACCCGGTAATATCATGGCAATCCGCCCGTTAAAAGATGGCGTGATCGCCGATTTTCAGGTCACTGAGAAGATGTTGCAGCATTTTATCAACAAAGTGCATGAAAACAGCTTTTTTCCACCTAGTCCCCGCGTGTTGGTTTGCGTGCCGTGTAAATCGACTCAGGTCGAGCGTCGCGCGATTCGTGAATCTGTCGCTAGCGCAGGCGCTCGAGACGTCCGCCTGATCGAGGAGCCGATGGCTGCCGCGATTGGCGCTGGGTTGCCTGTCGAGCAGGCGAGCGGGTCGATGGTCGTAGATATCGGCGGTGGTACCACCGAGATCGCGATAATCTCTCTCAACGGCGTTGTTTATTCCGAATCAGTTCGTGTCGGCGGCGACCGCTTCGACGAAGCAATTGTTACCCATGTGCGCCGTAACTACGGCAGCCTTATCGGCGATGCTACCGCCGAGCGTGTTAAAAAAGAAATCGGCTGTGCTTATCCTCCCGAAAACGGCGAACGGCGCGAAATCGACGTGCGCGGACGTAATTTGGCAGAGGGCGTGCCACGTAGCTTCACGCTTAGCAGCGAGGAAATTCTTGAGGCGTTACAGGAGCCTCTTTCAGCGATTGTTCAGGGGGTTAAAAGTGCCCTTGAGCAGTCGCCTCCCGAACTTGCCTCTGATATTGCCGAAAGCGGTATTGTGTTAACCGGCGGCGGGGCGCTGCTGCGTGACCTAGACAAATTGCTCAGCAATGAGACTGGGCTTCCGGTCATCATTGCAGAAGATCCCCTCTCCTGCGTCGCTCGAGGTGGGGGTAAGGCGATGGAACTGATGGATGCCTACGATATAGATCTACTCTCGATGGAGTGATCGCATAAGGCTTGGCCGTGTGATGCGGCCTAGTAAGAGTGTTGGCCTAACTCTCACGCTACTCAGGCGCAGCGCGCCTCTGCCCGGTGTTAATCAACAGGCGTTAACTAACAGGGTTACGGTCATTCCTTCTTTCCGCGCCTCGCTTACGATACTATCTTCTTCTAAGAAGGCAGTCCTCAAAGGGCGTTTTCTACTGTCATAGATCGGCCACTGGAAAGAGGGTTGTGTCATCGATAAGGCTCTGTTTATTAAGGGGGTAGCACTCGAATACCGAGCGTTGGCGCTCGCCTTCTTGTCGCTATGCCTCATATTTGCTGACAGCAGATTCGATTATCTCCATTCTGTTCGGTTTTTCCTTTCCTATACAGCAACGCCTGTTTACTGGGTTGCCGACATGCCGGCGCGTATCTCTGAACTCTTCGACGATGTTTTCGTCTCGCATAGCGACCTACTTGCGGAGAACGAGCGTCTGAATAATGAGCTGCTTTTAGCGCAGCGAGAACTGCAAGTCTTAGCTAGTTTGGCAAGTGAAAATAGCCGCCTTCGCGCGTTGAGTGAGGCTGTCCGTATCGTTGAAGGCGAAGTCTTGGCAGCAGAGATAGTGAACAGGTCGCCCGATCGAGCAAGCAAGCGAGTCCTCATTAATCGAGGTGCGCTGCAAGGCGTTTTTGTTGGTCAAGCGATGCTTGCCGCTGATGGACTCATGGGCCAGGTGGTGGAAGTTATGCCAAGAAGTAGCTGGGTGTTGCTAGTGTCCGATCCACTGCATGTGACGCCTGTCGAGGTAAACAGAAACGGTGAGCGCGCGCTCGCGCGTGGCGTGAGGGGTGCAGCCGATGAGTTGGAACTCGAATTTGTGACTCAGACCCAAGATGTTCGCGCCGGTGATCTACTCGTGAGTTCAGGAATGGGGCAAATCTTTCCGAAGAATTTTCCCGTTGCCGATGTCATCAGCGTGAACAACGATCCTGGACAAGACTTTGCGGTTATAAAAGCGCGCCCTCGCGCCGAAATTAATAGCACGCGACACGTGATGCTCCTGATACCGCCGAGCGTTGATGAAATGCCTGTGCCTGATGCTGAAGCACCACCAAGCGAGGTGCAGCAGTGAAGTCGAGGAGCTATACCTATGGGGTTGTCATCATTAGCTTGTTCTTAGCCTATTTGTTGGCGATCGTTCCTCTTCCTGACTGGGCGATGAATTGGCGGCCACAGTGGGTGCTGATGTTCGTCTTTTATTGGACTATGGCGTTGCCTTATCGAGTGGGGCTTGGCTTCGCCTGGGCGGCAGGACTTCTACTTGATGTCTTGGAAGGGACTATGCTCGGCCTTAACGCGTTAACTCTACTCATTGTTGCGTATGTCACGCTAAGCCTCCACCAGCGTCTCCGAATGTATAACCCTATCCAACAGAGCGGGTTGCTCTTTATTTTAGCGCTTGTCGCGCTTGGCTTAAGTCATTGGCTGCGAGTGATAAGTGGTCAGATCGAGCCTGTCGATTCGATGTATTTGCTTGCGGCTTTTTCGAGCGCAGCGATTTGGCCTGCTTTATTTTCTTTGCTGCGCAGTCTCAGGCGCGGGTTCATAAACAATTGATGAAATCCTCACGGTTAATTTTGGCATCCGCATCGCCCCGACGCGCACAGCTGCTTGCACAACTTGGTTTTGAGTGTGAGATCTGCCCGCAAGACATCGATGAAACTCGTCATGAGGCTGAGTCCCCCGAGCAATATGTAGGCCGCATGGCGGAGGAGAAAGCTCAGTCTGGGCGCAGCCTATTGCTCTCCCAGCCTGGGGTTTTGATTGCGGCCGATACCGTGGTTTCGCTCGACGATGCCGTGTTAGCTAAACCTGAATCGGCAGAGGAAGCTGAGAGTTTCTTGCTGCGCTTGGCCAAGAGAACGCACGAAGTCAGAAGTGCAGTTTGTGTGCTTGCGTCGGCCGAGGCCGGCGTGGTCTCGACAATCGGTTTAGCCGTGTCACTCACGCGGGTGACTTTCGGTGAAATTAGTCGCACCGAGGCACAGCGCTATTGGCGCAGTGGAGAGCCTCGCGGAAAAGCAGGCGGTTACGCTATACAAGGCATTGCGGCGGCGTTTATTCGCTCGATCGAAGGCAGCTACAGTGGGGTGATGGGATTGCCGTTATACGAAACCGCAGCCTTACTGAAGCAAGCAGGACTCGACTCCCTTCCCGAATTAGGGGATGAACGACAATGAGCGAGTTACTAATTAACGTCATGCCGGCTGAGACTCGCGTTGCGCTCGCAGAACAGGGTGTCCTTAAGGAACTGATGCTCGAGCGGCATCGTTCGCGCAGCCATGTAGGCGATATATTTCAGGGTAAAGTGTTGCGTGTTATGCCCGGTATGGAAGCGGCGTTCGTCGACATTGGGCTAGAGCGAGCAGGGTTTATTCACGCATCAGACATTAGTGAGCTGGACGCGCAGGGTCTCGAAGTACGGCGAGACAAACCAGCGCGAATAGGCGAGCTTCTGCGCGAAGGCCAATTTCTTACCGTGCAAGTTATGAAGGATGGCATCGCAGGCAAAGGCCCAAGGTTAAGCAATCATCTTACTCTCGCTGCTAGACACCTGGTTCTTTTGCCACGCAGTTTGCATATAGGTGTGTCACAGCGAATTGCCGATCAGAAAGAACGCGTCAGACTCGAAGCGCTGCTGAGAGACAGCTTGATAGAATCCGATTGGAAAGAGTCACGCGGATTTATCGTTAGGACTGTGGCGGAAGGTGCGACACAGGGAGAATTCATAGAAGACCTTGGCCATCTCCACAGGCTGTGGGTAAAGTTAAAGAGTAGATTGCAGCGACCCAATGAGGTGAGATGCGTTTACTCGGAAGAACCGATTTACGTGCGGTCTATGCGCGATCTTTTCGATCTACATGTTACGCGCATCCTTGTCGATGACGCCGAGGCATTCGATAGGCTGAATACTTTTCTCTCAGACTACATTCCTGAAGCAACAACGCTGCTGAAACGAGTGGATCAACAACCGCCGCTGTTCGAACTTAACGGGGGTGACGGAGTCTCAATAGAACAACAAATAGCAGATGCGTTAGAAAAGAAAGTACGCTTACCCAATGGGGGCGATCTCGTGATTGAGCAAACGGAATCGATGGTAACTATCGATGTCAACACGGGCTCTTTCGTTGGGGCGCGTGATCAGGAATCAACGATACTCGAGACCAACCTCGAAGCGGCGGTCGCGATCGCTACTCAATTGAGGCTGCGTAATTTAGGCGGAATTATTGTAATAGATTTTATCGATATGCACTGTGAGGAGCACCGCATTCGGGTGAGGCAGGCGCTGGCCGATGCCCTTGCTAGAGATGGTGCGCGTTCAGCTGTTGGAGAGTTCTCGCAGTTCGGTTTGATTGAAATGACTCGCAAGCGTGTGAGAGAAAGCTTGCAACGAGTGCTGAGAGCGCCGTGTGAAGAATGTTCAGGCGACGGTCATGTTGCCTCGATAGACTTTATAGTAGCAGATGCCCACAGACGAATTTTTTCCCTCGCGGCGCAAGGGAAAGGGCTTAGGGTCAACGCGCGAGTCAAAATAATCGACGCCTTGCGCGGCGAGTCTCACGCCTTGGAGCGATTGTTAGATACTCGACTGGAGTTCGTTGCAAAGTCTGAACTCGCTCGTGAGCAGATTGAGATTGAGTTGATCGACCGACTATGGAGTGATTCTTAGCCCGAACGAGTAGCAAAGAGAGGCGGAGTGGTTTTTAACATAGTGTTTGGCATAGGTAGGTTGCTAAGACGGCTGTTGATCGTGGGCATTGTCGCACTTGCCGCGTACGTCAGTGCCGGGCGACAGTTCATGCCAGCAGTTGCAGACTACACGCAATTTGTCGAAGAAAAAGTGTTCGAATTGACAGGATTGCCCGTGAACATCGCGTCTCTCACAGGGAGTTTTTCTGGGTTCAATCCGACTATTCAAGTGAGCGGTTTAAGCCTGCTCGTGACCGAAGCTCAGATTGGCACGGCAACCGAGTCGGGCGGCTTGGTGTTCGATAGAGCGATGCTCACATTGGATGTTCTGGCGAGTCTCTGGCAGCGCCGCTGGGTGTTAGAGGAGTTTGAAGTCGCCGATTTAGACGTTGCGCTAAGGCAATCGCCAAAAGGTGTGTGGCAGCTGCGAGGAGTCAGCGGCACGACCTCGCAGCGGGTAGACATGGATGAGCTTTACTCGATTCTTCTGGGTGTTTCTTATTTGCAGTTAAGCGACGTTGCGCTGCGCCTTGAGCCGAACACGGGCGCGCCAGTGGTGGTCGATGTGATCGATGCTCGTATTCAAAATCGGGACAGCGATCATGTGTTTCTTTTTGATGCGCGAATTGATGGTGTGCGTCAGCCTCTTCAATTTTCTTACGAGGGGACAGGCGCGACTCTTGCAGACGCATCGGCCTATGCCTATGCCAACATTCCTAGTGGTGATTATCTCCCGCTTTTCGATTCGCTTCTGCCGGCATCAATCCAGCCTGCACTTGCCGGAGTGACCACGCTTAATGCCGGCGGGGAAATTTGGCTTAAACTGTCGAATGGAAAGTTAGTGGAAGCAACGGCAACACTCGATATAGAGTCTTTAGAATTGCAGAGGCCTTCGGCCAAGGAGGCGCAGACAACCGAGCTGTCGAGCTTCCGCAGCGTCGCGACAATTCGGCAGTCTGACGAATCAGTTCAGGCGGGTGGCTTGGCCCCGCGATTCGAATTTGTGATCCAGGCGAATCAAGGAAAATGGGATGGCGAGGAATGGGGTACATTCTCTGCTGGGTTTGTGCTTCGTCAAGACGGTGAGCTCGAACTAAGGGCAGATTCTTTAGACCTTGCCCGAATTCTTAGCCTTACTCAGCGGATGGCTAATGCAGGGTTTATCCCTCTGACACAGTCTCAACTGGCCACGATGAACACATTGTCGCCGCGCGGGCTGCTCAGCAATCTCAGTGTAACGCTTACTGGCCAAGAAAAGGCCGCTTCGCCGTTAGAGGCGCTATCTGGGCCGATTCAAAAACTCTCGCTACGGGCGAATACCGAAGGGGGTGCTGTCGACTCTCTCGGTGCGATTCCGATGTTAGATGGCGTCAAAGGTTATCTCGAAATCGAGTATGACGGTGAGACGCAAAGTGCGAGCGGCTTTGCCGAGATCGATACGCCTTCTTTGCAAATGAACCTGCCGAATATTTACACACGCGATTGGTCATACGACTACGTAAATGGACGTATCGACTTCCTCTCGCTCTTTAATGCAGGACTCGACTTACGACTGTCGAGCAACACGCTGGTCGCTGAATCGGAAAGCACCAAGGGCCGTGTGCAGTTTTCTTCACATTTAGTAAGGCCATTAGAGGGCGTTCCTGAGTCGACCATTGAGCTGCTTATCGGTGTTGAGCAGATGAGTGCTGACGATCGTTACTATTATTTGCCAGACGGCCCTCGAATCGAGTCGGGCCTTAAAACGACAATGTCTTGGGTGGGAGGAGCCGCACTCGGCGGCACGTTCTTCGACAGTGGCGCAATTTTTCGCGGCTCAACGCTACCCGGAGCAGATCCTGCGACGAAAACATTCCAGAGTTTTTACAGACTGCGTGACGGGACCATTCGCTACGCTGACGGCTGGCCTGTTATCGAAGAGGTAGAGGCATTCGTCGCAACCGCCGACAATTTGATCGATGTCGTTGTGACGGCTGGGCAAAGCCACGGCTTGCAGCTGAGCGGGGCTAAAGGCTCGGTAAGACCCGACATCGGCGAAGACGGCGAATTCCGCAACAAGCTCGTTGTCGATGGCGGTGCTGCGGGTCTTACGCAACAGGCTATCGACTTTTTGATTGCTTCTCCGCTGCCAGAGGGGCTCACAACCACCGTGAGCAACTGGCGCGCAGAAGGTGACGCCGAGGTGGCGATCGATGTTGAAATGCTTCTCGGCGCGGGTACGGGAGTCGATGTGCGCACCGAGCTTTCAATTGATGAAAGCGAATTGGCTCTACTCGACTATGGTCTCAACGTGTCGGGGCTTTCGGGTCGCGTGGTTTTCGATACCCGAACGGGCCTCGATAGCGAAGCATTGCGAGGGGAGATGTTCGACAGTCCGCTCGCAATGCAGTTAGGTTCGGTTCAAGCTAATAGTGTTATTGAGACGATTACGCTTGCCGCGAACGGCAGCGTTGCGCCTGAGCAGTTGGCCGATTTGGCGTTGACCAGTCCGCTTGTCGACACAATGCTGCAACAGGCGGAGGGCGTTTTAGAGTACCAAGGCCTTTTGTCTATTGAGCAGGGTAGTGAGAGTTTATACCCAACGACACTGACAGTTCAGAGTACCTTGGAGGGGGTTACGATCGCAGGACCTGACCCGCTGGCAAAAGAGGCAACCGATGTTATTGACTTCGACCTTAGCCTTGGCTTTGGCGAAAGTGGACAATGGCATAGAGGGCAGTTGGGCAAGCGATTAGCGTTCGACCTTTCGTTTAATGACGAAACGCTGACCCAAGGTTTAGTGTTTCTGGGCGAGTCACCTACACAGCTGAGTGTGCTTAAACAAAACCCCTACGATGGACTCGTTTTGCTGGGTAGTTTGCCCGCCGCTGAATTCGAGCAATGGGAAGGGTTTGTTGCCAAATTTTCCGAAAATCTGCAAACCCTTGCAATTGAACAAGGCGAGGCAGATGGCTCCAGCTACGGCGTAGAAGCATTCGCCAGCAACCTTGGTTTCGTTGATATCGCTGTTGATGAGTTTGGTCTCTTAGGCCAAAGCTTTGCGAATCAATCGCTGAGGGTTAGGCCGAACGTCGAGTCTAAAAACTGGCTTGTAGATCTCGCAGGTCCAGAACTCGAAGGGCATGTCGAAGTGCCTTTCGCCGAGGGTGAAATGCTTGTTGCGTTGCAGAAGCTGCGCTTAGCGGGTGACGAGTCGAGTACGATCGGGCCTCAGCGCAAAGTCGAAAACGCCACAAACGCCGCACCGATTGATTCGCTCGCCGAACTCGACCCACGATTGTTTCCTGCTATGCGCTTTAGTGCGCGTGAAATCATCATTGGGGATAGCCCTTACGGAAGTTGGCGCTTTCGGCTGAAACCCGATGCTAACGGCGCGGGCTTCTCGGCGCTCGCATTCGATTTTAGGGGGCTACAACTTGAGGCGCAGCAGTTGGCAGTAGAGCGAATAGACAACTGGGCTGAGCAAGAAACAGCGAATGCAGATTCTTCGCCGCAGCCCGCGGTTGCGCCTTCGTTCTACTGGCATTTTGACGGAGAGAACCATCGAAGCGAATTTAGTGGTCGGCTACATGTAGCGGATCTTGGCGAGGTGCTTCGGGCCAATGGCTATGCCCCGAGTCTTGAGAGCAATGCCGGTGATTTTGAGTCGCAACTTGAATGGCCTGGCACACCGGCTTTTTTTAATGCGGAGCATCTTAGCGGCGAAATAAAGATCGATATCAAGGAAGGGAGGTTTCTCCAAGGTTCCGGCGGAGCCGGTGCATTGAAATTGATCAGCATCCTTAATTTCGATGCTATTATGCGACGACTGCGATTCAGTGACGATCTTCTGCGCAGCGGTCTTGCGTTCGAACAAATCGATGGCCATTTACTCTTAGACGAAGGTCAAGTTCAGATTCAAGACCGGCTCGTCATAAGCGGTCCTTCAAGTCTCTATCAGATCACAGGCGATGTTGATCTTGTTGCTGAAACTATCATCGGTGAAATGTATGTCACGCTGCCGGTTAGCGACAATATTCCTTGGCTAGGCTTATTGACGGCTAATATTCCCATCGCGGTCGGCGCGTATCTTTTTGATCGAATTTTTGGCGATCAAGTCGACAGTCTCACGAGCGCCGCTTATATATTAGATGGGCCGTGGGAAGGTTTGGAGCCTCAGTTCAAGCAAGCATTCGGCTCGCCCGATGTGCCCGCTGTACCCGAGGCGTCGGCGCCGATCAGAAACCCGTAGTCGCCCATGACAATGGGTCACAAACTATCCATCGACAAGGCATAAGCCTATGCCGAGTGAGCACGCTTACAAGAGAGAGTTAGGTTATGTCGCAAGATGAAATACAGCAAGCAGCGGTGCAAGAAACGACGAGCCGAGAGAATTTGCGCCCAGTAAGAGCGCTAAACCTGCTTTCTTATCGTGAAATACAAAGCCTCATGTCTGCGAATGAAGAGGTGCGAAGCTTGTTTCGTCTCTGCGCACTTGCCGTGCTGAATAGCGGAAACGAAATAGATGATGTATCGAGTCTTATGGAGTCTTATCCCGATTTCGAAATAGACGTGAATCCGCAGTCGCGCGGACCGATTATGGATGTTCGCAACGCCCCTATTTCGGCGTTCGTCGATGGCAATATGATTCGAGGTATTCAAGAACATCTGTTTTCGGTATTGAGAGATGTGGTCTATGTTAACAATGCGCTTAACGGACTCTATGATCTGGACAGCAGGCGCGGCGTTACAGAGGCGGTTTTCGATATATTGCGCAACGCGAATATTGTGAGACCAAATTTGAAGCCTGACTTGGTTGTTTGTTGGGGTGGGCACTCTATTGGTCGTAACGAATACGATTTTACTAAAGAGGTAGGTTATCAGCTCGGTCTTCGGGGGTTGAATATTGCTACTGGTTGCGGACCCGGGGCCATGAAAGGTCCAATGAAAGGCGCCGCTATTGGTCATTCTAAACAGCAGCTAGAATTGCGCCGCTACATTGGCATTACCGAGCCAGGCATAATTGCCGCAGAGGCGCCGAATGCTATCGTCAATGAGCTTGTGATTTTACCTGATATTGAAAAACGGCTTGAAGCGTTTGTGCGATTAGCGCATTGCATCGTAGTTTTCCCGGGTGGCGCGGGAACAGCCGAAGAACTGTTGTATATTTTAAGTATCCTTATGCATGAACGTAATGCGGGATATCCGTTCGGTTTGATCCTCGCGTCGCCCGAATCTAGTAGCGATTATTTTGAAGAAATCGATTCGTTTGTCCGCGCGACTCTAGGTGATGAGGCCGCTGAATATTACGAAATTATTACCGGCGATGCCGCGTCTGTTGCACGGCGAGCGAAAGAGTGTGTCGATGAGCAGCGCAAACATAGGCTTTCGCTTGGCGCGTCTTACGGGTTCAACTGGGAGCTTTATATTCCCTCTGACCTGCAGGTACCGTTTATTCCTACGCATCAGAATATGGCTGACCTTCGATTGGAATCATCTGTGCCTTCTCAGCAACTGGCGTCGAATTTGCGTAAGGCATTCTCTGGGATTGTTGCAGGCAATGTGAAGTCTCAAGGGGTTGCTCAGATCAAAGAGCACGGACCGTTCCAGATAACCGGAGAACCTGAGATTATGCAAAGAATGGAGGCTCTGCTGGCCTCGTTTGTAGAACAGAAGCGGATGAAAATCGACTATTCGAATTACACGCCGTGCTGGGAAATAGTCGAGCGATAGAAAGCAAAGCTAAAACACAAAGATAAAGCTGAAAGAGAACGGATGCGACTATGGTTTTGAGAGGTGTATTACGCCCACTACTCACGTCAGTGATTGTTGCTGCAACACTTGCTGGCTGCCAAATTACGCCTCAGAGCGAGCGCAATTTCACAGTGCTTTATACCAACGACGAACACGGTTGGATGGAGGGGATGGGGGAGTCGAATAGCGCGGCGAATTTAATGCAGCTGTGGAAAGATTCCGAGGGTTACTCGGCGACGACGGCGCAGGACTTTCTCCTCTTAAGCGGCGGTGACAATTGGACAGGACCGGCTATTTCTACTTGGAACCAGGGCGAGAGCATGGTCGAGCTAATGAACTCAATGGGCTATGCCGCGTCGGCGGTTGGTAATCATGAATTCGATTTTGGTCTCGACACAATACGCCAGCGCAGTGCCGAAGCCGATTATGCCTATGTGAGCGCGAATACAGCCTGGCGCGAAACAGGACGCGTTCCAGAAGATCTCGGTATCGTAGAATACCGAATCGTCGAGGCTGGCGACGTTCGGATTGCTGTAATAGGCCTGACGACCACAGAGACCACTACCACGACGAATCCCGCCACAGTCGCACCGCTTCAGTTTAACGACTATGAAGCCACTCTTCGCCGAGTGGTGCCGGAGAGTAAGGCGCAAGGGGCAGAGCTCACGTTCGTGATTTCGCATGTGTGTCTCGATGAGTTAGAGCCCCTTGCACTTGCTGTCATCGATCTTAATATTGACCTATTCGGCGCTGGACATTGTAACGAACTCGTCGCCAAACGCCTCGGTGGAACGGTGATTCTTGGCGGCGGTTTTCATTTTGGGGCCTATGCGCGCGCGACGTTTGCGTTGGACGTCGACGGAGAAATAGCTGTCGATTTTTCGACCAAAGAGAACAGTGGTGCCGCGGCCGACCCGGAGTTGGCAGCAATTATCGAAAGATGGCAGTCGCGCTCAGAAGACTCATTGTCTGAGGTGTTGGCCTATGTGGAAGAAGCCGTACCGAGGGGGCCGCTGTTAGACAAGCTTGTGGTCGAGGCTTGGCTATGGGCCGATCCAACTGCGGAGGTGGCTGTGACGAACGCCGGCGGAATTCGTGCGCCATTGCCGAGCGGGGCGGTGACCCTTGGTGATACCGTGGCAATATTGCCTTTCGATAACACTATCGTGGCAGTCGAGATTTCGGGTGCAGAGTTAGTCGCAACGCTTAATGAAGGTAGTCGCCCTCGTGTTGCTGGAATCGCGCAAAGAGAGGGCGAGTGGATCCTTACTGCAACAGGCGAATCGCCTGTCGCCGAACGAATCTATCGCGTTCTCGTTAATAGTTTTATGTACGCTGGAGGGGATGGCTACGAACGCTTCGCGTCTGCTGACCCTGCCGCCTATGATACAGGCACGCAATACGGCCTGCCTTTTCGCGATTGGCTAAGGAGTCTTGCGTCGAGTGAAACGCAGCCTTTGACATTACTCGACTAGAGCGGGCGAAGGTTTTTCGCTCTTAGTATCAGTGTAGAAAAACGCAATTAGAATTTCGATTGAGAGGGAGTAGATAACTGTGACATTACGATTGTTCAGAAACAACCTAGGCTCAGGCGTTTTGGCGTCGTTGCTCATCCTGTTTTCCAATGCCGTGACTGCGCAATCTATCGAAGATGAAGCGGTTGCATGGCTGCAAGATTTTATTCGTGTTGATACGGTGAATCCGCCAGGCAATGAGACGCGCGCGGTTGAGTTCTACCGCGAGATATTTGATGCAGAAGGCATTGAATACGAATGGGTAGAGAGTGCACCGGGTCGCGGAAACATTTGGGCGCGATTGGGGGGAGGCGACGAGCCCGGCTTGATGTTACTTCAACATACCGATGTCGTGCCTGCGGATAAGGAATTCTGGACTACCGACCCGCTGTCGGGAGAATTGCGCGATGGGTATATTTTAGGCCGCGGTGCGCGCGATATGAAAGGCACTGGTATTGCGCATTTGGCCACATTCCTCGGCCTCCATCGCAGCGGCCACGCGCTCAACCGCGATGTGGTTTTTCTGGCGACAGCCGATGAAGAAGCCGGCGGTTTTTATGGCGCAGGATGGCTCATAGAAAATCGTCCTGAAATTTTCGAAGGCATAGGGCTGCTGATCAATGAAGGCGGCGCCGGCAGTGTCAGTGGCGACGAGATTGTGTTTGGCGTTGAGGTGACTCAAAAAGTCCCCGTGTGGCTGCGCCTCAACGCAATAGACGTTCCTGGCCACGGATCGTCCCCACGTGCAACGACCTCGGTTTTGCGCATTGTCGAGGCGCTTAACAGGATTAAAGAAAATCCTTTCGAGCCACGCATCATTCCTGCCGTTGATGCTTATTTTTCTGGTCTCGCCGTGTCGATGGCTGATGACTGGGCACAGGCTTATGCCGACATGGCGCGCGCGATTACAGACCCTGAGTTTCTGCCAGCGCTGCAAAATTTTCGCCCTGGGCATCACGCCTTAACGCGTGATATTTGTTCGATCACTCGCATGGGCGGTTCGAGCAAGATCAACACGATTCCTCCTGAGGCTTGGGCTGAATTGGATTGCCGTATGCTCCCAGATCGCCCCGCCGAAGAGTTGATTGCCGATGTCGAAGCGCTGCTCGAGGGCACTGGAGTTAATGTCGAAGTGATTATGGCTTTTACGCCTGCTATCTCGACGACGAACTCAACCCTGTTCGAATCGATAGTGAATGTTACGGGAGAACTCTACCCAGGTTCTCAGGTGCTGTCGGCGGTAAGTACAGGGTTTACCGACAGTCACTTTACCCGCGACCTTGGCATTGTGAGCTATGGGTTCAGCCCCGTGATTACCCGCGCCGACGATCCTACTGGTGTGCACGGAAACGATGAGCGAATTCCTGTTGATGCGTTTCGCGCCGGCGTTACGGATCTCGGAGCCATTGTTCGTAATCTAGTTCACTAGGAGAGTCTTTCTCTGGAGTTCGTTTTGGGAGTTCATCAATGTTCTCTAGTAGCTTTTAGAAAAGAGGGTGGTTAATGCGGGTCGCAGCGATACAAATGGTGAGCACGCCAACTATTGAGCAGAATCTTTCTGAGGCAGCTCGGCTGATCTCACAGGCCGCAGAGAAAGGGGCAGAGCTTATCGTGCTGCCAGAAGTCTTTGCGACTCTCGAAGGATTGTCCCCCCTTGCCGAGGTTGGCGAGATAGCGCATCCCGCTATCCCTTCGCTTGGCGCTACACCCCTGCAAGATTTTCTTGCCTCACAAGCAGCCAAACACGCGCTAGTAATCGTAGGCGGCACTATTCCTTTGCTCTCACGAGCGGACGGAAGCCTAATAGAAGATGGTCGCGTCCGTGCGAGTAGTCTTGTGTTTAATGCCCAAGGTGAAAGAGTCGCGCGTTATGACAAAGTCCATCTGTTCGATGTCCAAGTGAGTGATGCGCAGGCACAGTATTCTGAATCTTTAAGCTACGAGGCGGGTAGCGAGCTTGCGTGTGTCGAAGTCGAGGGCTGCCAGGTTGGTTTGAGCGTGTGCTATGACCTGAGGTTTGGCGAGCTCTATAGACAGTTAGTGACTCTTGGTGCGCAATTAATCACGGTGCCCGCTGCGTTCACAGCGGTGACGGGTGCTGCACATTGGGAGCCACTGCTGCGGGCGCGAGCTATCGAGAATCAATGCTATATCGTGGCAGCTGCACAAGGGGGAAGACATAGCGAGACAAGAGAGACTTGGGGCCACTCTATGATTATCGATCCTTGGGGAGTGGTGCTCGACTGCGTTAACACTGGCGAAGGCATTGCGATTGCCGATATTGATTTAGCGCGCATCGATGATATTCGCTTGCGCATGCCAATAGCGCAGCAGCGACGACTTACTTAGGAAGATTCATGACAATCGATAAAAGTATTGCGAGCAATGGCATCGCTCTTCTCCTCATAGCACTTGGTGTGTTCCTCGACGGCTCTCTCGGCACGATCGTACTCAGTACTGGACTTTTTGCTTTATCGGGCGGAGTAACTAACTGGCTCGCAATACATATGTTGTTTGAGCGCATACCCGGCCTTTATGGGTCGGGCGTTATTCCGCTTCGATTCGAAGAGTTTAAGGTCGGCATTCGCGAACTCATCATGGAGCAATTCTTCGACCGAATCGATCTCGAATCTTTCCTTGGTTCTGCTGACAGCGGTGACAAATCATCGATGGGTGAACGTGTCGCCACCGAGTTAGGTAAAAGCCTTGATGCGGTTGATCTTGATACAGCGTTCGACCGGCTGCTCGATGTGATTCTTGCGTCGTCGTTTGGCGGCATGTTGGGGATGCTAGGAGGGCGCGACGCGCTAGCGGGGTTGAGAGAGCCTTTCATTGCCGAGATGAAAGAGTACCTTGCTAGCCAGTTCTCCCCTGAGCAACTCCAGCAGCGCGTTGAAGCAATGCTTACGGGTGGCGAAGGCACGGTTTCTGTTCGCGGTAAGTTGGAAGAGATGATTGACGGCCGATTAAACGAAATGACACCCGAAATAGTGAAGGTCGTTATTCAGAATATGATAAAGAAACACCTTGGTTGGCTCGTAGTTTGGGGCGCAGTCTTTGGTCTGTCTCTTATACACATCTCCGAGCCCACGAGACCTCTCTACATCTC